>ERZ838399.336-NODE-336-length-60071-cov-5.487520_pt1 | contig 60071 bp, 75 predicted proteins | sample MGYA00519683_ERZ838399 | MGnify/ENA primary metagenome ERZ838399 (study PRJEB31850, sample SAMEA3708833) | human gut metagenome | biome: human gut; feature: human-associated habitat; material: faeces | place: China | collected 2014 ...
AACCGATGATGACAGAGTTGCAGTCTGTTGCCTTACCAACTTGGCCAAGGAACCACTTCTTTATTTTGCTTCGCGTCTCTTATCACGCTGCCCCATTATTATATGCTATAAAAAATTTTTTTGCAATAGTTTTTTATAATTTTTTACAATCTATTTTTTATGGATTTAAAATTTTATACGTATATTCATCGTTTTTTTGATTTTATTTTTTAAAAAAAATTCTATGAGAAAACTCTCATAGAACTTTTATTATTCACTTTTAGCATTAGAGGCTGCGATTTTTACTTTAGCCCAATAATTAGCCATTATCTTTCTTGTTTCAGCATTATAGTTAAAGACTTCATCATATTTATTTGTTCTAATTGGATTATAAGCATTAATTCCTTTAAAGTCATTTTGCGCTAAATCGTTCATAACTTCCGTGTTTGGTGAAGTATACCCTACATAAGATGAATTACCATAAGCTGCTTCATAACTTGAAACATAATTAATGAATTCATGTGCTAAATCTACATGTTTTGAACTTTGTGGAATAACCATAGCATCACACCATATATTTGTCCCTTTATTTGGCATGTAATAACCAATATTTTCATTTTCTGACATGACATATGTCGCATCCCCTGAATATATTAATCCTAAAGCTTTTCTAGCTTGAGCCATATTATCAATAATTTCATCCGTTACAATTTCTGGTGACATCGTATTAACACACTCTAAAAGCCAATTATAAGCTTCTGCAAGCTCTTTTTCATTATCAGTATTCATAGAATAGCCAAGTGCTTTTAAAGCCATCATAAATGAATCTCGTTCCGAATCGTATAAATAAATGTCTCCTTTATATTTTTGATTCAAGAAAATATTAAAACCTTGTTCTTTTAAATCTTTTTCACTTACTTTTGTTTTATCATAAACGATTCCTACACTTCCCCAAAAATAAGGAACAGAATATTCATTATTCGGATCATAAGATAAATTTTTAACAGAATCATTAATATCTTCTAAGCAAGTGATTTTATCTTGATCTAATGGTTGAATAAGCTTTTCTTGTTTTAATCTTTCAATCATATAATCACTCGGAATTAAAACATCATAAGCTTCACCATTAGCTACTTTAATATACATTTGTTCATTCGAATCGAATAAATCCATAACTACTTTGCATCCCGTTTGTTTTTCAAAATTAGAAAGCAAATTTTCACCCGTATACTCCCCGGCATTATAGACATGTAAAGTTTGTCCTGCATATTTTTTAGTCGAAGAAGTTGTTTTTTGAACAAAAACTAGTCCCATACATACACATGCTGCAACAATTCCAGCAATAATTCTTGGTGCTTTATTTTTTTCTTTAAGTTCTGTCGTTTGAACTTTTCTTTTTTCTCTAATCACCGGAACAACATTGACAAGAATTAAAACAATCGTAATAAAAATTACAATTAAAGTTGAAATAGCATTAATACTAGGATTTACACGTTTTGACATTGTATAAACCATAATACTCAAGTTTTTAATTCCTTTTCCTGTAACAAAATAAGAAATAATAAAATCATCAAAAGACATTGTAAAAGCAATCAAAGCCCCTGAAACAATACCAGGCATGATTTGTGGTACGATAACTTTAATTAAAGCCATCCAAGGTGTACACCCTAAATCCATTGCAGCATCCGCTAAATTTGGATCTAGAGAGCGAATTTTAGGCATAACAGATAATATAACATAAGGAATGCAAAATGCGATATGTGCCAATAATAATGTTGCAAAACCTTTTTCAATATTAAAGGTAATAAAGAATAACATTAAGCCAATCGCTGTAACGATTTCTGGATTCATCAAAGGAAAATCGTTGATTTGCATAATCAAATCATGAACGACTTTTTTAGATTTTGATAAACCTATCGCACTAATCGTTCCTACCACAGTTGATATAACTGTTGCAATAACAGCTACTAAAATCGTTATATACAATGATTCCATCATTGATGCATCAGATAACATTTTTGTATACCATTGCATTGAAAATCCTGTAAAATGCGTTAATGATTTACTAGAATTAAATGAAAACACAATCATAAAGCCAATTGGTAAATAGAAAAATAAAAGCATTAATCCCATTAATATCTTTAAAAATGAACGTTTTTCTTTTTTCATGCTTTTTTCTCCTTTCTATTACCAGAATTACGTTTTTCAACATATCTTACTAAATACATGATAGCCATCATTACAAAAGCCATAATAACAGAAACAGCAGATCCAAAATTCCATTCTCCTACAGTAATAAACTGATTTTCAATAACATTACCAATTAAGAAATATTGACCTCCACCCAATAATTTAGGAATGAAGAATGAACTTACTGCCGGTAAAAAGACAAGTGCTATTCCACTAATAACTCCTGGTATTGAAAGAGGAAAAGTAACTTTCCAAAAAGTTTGATAGCGATTTGCGCCTAAATCAGAACTTGCTTCCAATAACGATTTATCCATTTTAGATAAAGATGTATTGATTTGTAAAATCATAAAAGGAATAAAGTTATAAACCATTCCAAGTAAAACAGCACCTTCTGTATAAAGAAGTTGTGTTGATTTAAATCCTAATAAATTCAATAATGATTGTAAAATACCTCCATCAGATAAAATACCAATCCAAGCGTATGTTCTTACAAGCATATTGATCCACATTGGAAGTGTAATTAATAATACAAGAATATTTCTTGTACGATCTTTACATTGAGAAATAAAATAAGCAATTGGATATCCTAACAAAATACAAATAATTGTTGTTTTAAATGCAATTGAAAGAGATCTCCATAAAATAAGTAAGAAATCATGATCGGTAAAAAACTTAGCAAAATTTTGTAAAGTAAAACTAAAATTAACAACAGTATTTCCACTATCAGTTACTGCATAAAAAGCAATAAGTAATACTGGCAAAAGTAGAATAATAATACTCCAAATAATATAAGGTAAAGCTAGTTGAGAAAATTTTTTCATCTAGAATCCCATCTTTTCCATAACATGAATATCTTCTACTTCAAAAGTCAATCCGACCTCTTGACCTTCTTCTACATAATCTGTTGTATGTACTTTTAGTTCTCTACCTTCTGTTGAAAATGTTACTTGATAAATTCCTTCTTTTATGTTTTCAGGATCAAAATCATAATCTACATAAATATCCACTGCTTCATCTTCATTTGATAATTTCCATCCAATAGCATTAGCCCATGTTTTTAAATCTGTATCTAAAGCCACTGATTCTTTAATTTCATCAACTGTTTTAAAGAAGTTAAAGGCACTTACTGCTTCATTTGCTTTTTCATTTTTTACATATTTTTGATCAACAACAATAATTTTTCTAGAAACAGATAATCCTGATGATGTTTGGAAAGTAACAGTGTACTCACCTAATTCTTCTTTTAAATTATGTTCAATTTTACTAATTGAAATATAAGAATCATCACTTTCTTTCCATGCTTGTGCATCTGCTCTAGCAATCAAATCATTATCATCTAAAGAAGCAACTTCTTCAATATCTACATAAAAATCATTTGCTGAAATTCTCTCATCACTATATTCACTTTCTACATCATGATTTTTAATGACATTCATATTAACTTTAACAGTTGTCCCAGGAACAGTTTCTACCATTGCTTCATTCCAAACGCCTTTAAATAAAACACTTAAAACTTCTCCTGTAATTTTTCCTTGTTCTAAAGGCACTATATCAATATCTTCTGGTCTTAAAACAACATCAACTTTTTCATTTGGTTTAAAACCAAAATCAACACAATCAAAGATTTGATCATCAAATTTAACTTTATAATCTTCAATCATTACACCTGAAATAACATTACTTTCACCAATGAAATTTGCAACATATTTATTAACAGGTTCATTGTATATTTCTTGAGGAGTCCCTACTTGTTGAATTTCTCCACCTTTCATAATAACAATCTTATCTGACATTGTTAACGCTTCTTCTTGATCGTGTGTTACATAAATAAAAGTAATTCCTACTTCTTGTTGAATTCTTTTTAATTCATATTGCATTTCTTTTCTAAGTTTTAAATCTAAAGCACCTAATGGTTCATCTAATAATAAAACTTTTGGTTCATTTACTAAAGCTCTAGCAATGGCAATACGTTGTTGTTGCCCACCTGACAATGTTGTTACATTTTTATTTTCAAAACCTTCTAAACCAATAAGTTTTAACATTCTCATGACTTTTTGATCAATAACATCTTTTGACATCTTTTTTATTTTTAAGCCAAAAGCAATGTTATCGTAAACATTCATATGTGGAAATAACGCATACTTTTGAAAGACTGTATTTAATTCTCTTTTATAGGGTGGTAATTCCTTTATATCTTCATCATCAAAGATAACAACCCCTTCATCTGCTTCTAAAAAGCCACCTAAAATACGAAGTAACGTTGTTTTTCCACAGCCACTTGGTCCAAGCAGTGTAACAAATTCATTTTCATAAATATCTAAGTTAATTCCTTTTAAAACAATTGTTCCATCAAATTCTTTAACAATGTTTCTAAATTTAATGAGTACCTTTTCTTCCATCGTTTTTCTCCCCTTTTAAAATATTGGTGGTGTTGATACCCAAATCACTTTCGCTAGAGTATCATGTTTATTGACTATGTAATGTGGTAAATTTCCTTTTAAATAAAATGTTTCTCCCTTTTTTACCTCATATTCTTCATCACCATTCATTAATGTAATTTTTCCATGAATAACATATCCAAATTCTTCACCATCATGTGGATCAATTTCCATTGACTTCTTTCCTTTTTTAAGTTCAATTAAAATAGGTTCCATTTCATTTTTTTGAGCATTTGGAATAATATAAGAAATTTTATAATCATCTTGTATATTTTCAAAAAAATCATCTTTACTAAAAACAATTTGTTCATCTTCATCTTCTGAAAAAAAATCTTTTAAATTTGTCCCTAATGCTTCTAAAATATTTTCTAATGTGGCAACACTTGGTGACGTTAAATCTCTTTCTAACTGTGATAAAAAACCCTTTGTCAATTCACTACGATTAGCAAGTTCTTCTAACGTCAATTGATTTGATAAACGTATTCTTTTAATTTTTGCACCAATATCCATAAAACCTCCTGTTTATTTAAAAAAACTTTTTGTTTTATTTATTAAACAAGACTATTATACTAATAATTATGTTAAGTTCAATACCTTTTTAAACAAAAAGTTTAATATTTTAAACACGATACAAAAAAAGAAATAGCCTAACGCTATTTCTCAAGATTTTTTCTTCTTTTAGAAGATTCAATAAACATTGCTTTCAAAGTATCTGCATCTTCTTCTTTAATAGCTTTTTTCAAAATATCCAATTGATCTTCAAAACCTTGGATACTTTTCAAAAGATTATTTTTATTAGTAAAGAATAATTCAGTCCATAAATCCTCATTAATATTAGCAATACGTGTTAAATCACGATAAGAATCTCCAATATATTTACCTGTATCATATTTTTGATTATCACTATCAATCAATGAAACAGCAATGACATGTGGCAATTGAGAGGTAAATGAAATAATCTCATCATGAGCCTGTGGTGACATGATTTTTACGGAATGAAATCCTAAATTAGAAACAAATTGTTCCATCATAGCAATGGCACTTTTACTATTTTCTTCATGTTGAATTAAAATATAATTAGCGCCTTGAAAAACTTCTTTACTTGCATAAAGATAGCCTTTATTTTCTCTTCCTGCCATAGGATGCCCTGAAACAAATTCAACATCTTTACCTTTCAAAAGATCCATTGCTTCATTTAAAAAATGAGTTTTAACACCTACAGCATCCGTAATGATACTCCCCTTTTTAAATTCATGTTTTTTTATATAATCTAAAACTAATGATGGATATAAACAGATAATCGTCATATCCGATTTTTTGATAATTTCTCGACCATCTACAAACCCTTCTTTTATACATCCATCTGCTTTCGCTCTTGCAAGTGTTTCTTCATCTACATCAACACCATAAACTTCGTGTCCTTGACCTTTTAAAGCTTTTACAAAGCTTCCCCCAACAACACCAAGACCAACAACTGTTATAATCATATTTAATCCCTATTTTTATCTATACGCGGACAATATTTTTTTAAACATTCTAAAACATGTTGACTATTTTTTTGATTTGTCTTGTATAGATATTCATTTCCTTTCGCTCTAATTATTAAATGATACTTATTTTTATTTTCTATAATTTGAACTTTTTTGATACTTCTATATAATACTTTCTTCCCATTTATATTTAATTCATCTTTTTCAAAAATCAATACCGATTCATACGTTAAATAAGCAACAAGTGGTACAAGCCATGTCATCATAATTAATGGTGATGTCATTGAAACAACTTGAACAACATGAAGATATATCAATAAACAAGAAGTCATTAAAACAACATATGATAATATATACAAATAAATTTCATATCCTGTATAAATAACTTCTTTTGCTTTAAAAAGCATTCTTCTTTTTTTAAAAGTAAGGATAATCAATGCATAACTTACAAGTAAGATCATAAAGGTAAACATTCCCATAAAAGCATCACTGTTTCCTAATGATACAATTCCTGTAAATAATGAAACAACCCCTAAAGCAGTTAAACAAACTAATTCAGCCATGATGTAATTGCCATCGAAAGTGCAGAAGATGCACCTAATAGAATAAACATAAATAAGAATCTAGAAATAAATGGAACTGCTTTTATTTTTTCTTTATTAATTAAAAATCCTGTAAAAACAATCACTAAACTTGTAATAATTCCATGCCCTAAAACAAACGCTAAAGTTGCATTTAAATATTGCATCATAAATGGAATAATCAATAATGTTACAAGTAAAAAATCAACAAGAAAAACACATACTGTTTTAATATTTAATTGGACCCATTTAAATGTAAAATTCTTTTTAAAGACATCTTTGTTTGTTTCAACAATTTTCTCTTTTTGTGTAAATTCAAAACTTTTCTTTGTTCTTTCTACTTTTCTATCAAATCTTGCCACTTTTATTTTCTCTTTTCTTCTAACATTTTAATTTTAAAATCTAATAAACTCTTAGTAAGATCTACATAATAGTTATGTGGGAACTCTAATCTAAATATTTCATCCCATAAGCGTGCTTTTTCTTTCATTGAATAATCTCTAATTTCTTTTACAGACAATTCTTGATAAACAAATTTTCCATCTTCAAATATAGGAACTTGTAATTCTTCTACTGTATACGTATTAGCTTCAATTGTTTTAAATTTCCAAATATCAGATTGATGATAAATCGTTAAATCTTTTGTACAATCAATTTCTTCATCATAAAAAGCAATTAAATCCGCCATTGCTTTTCCAGTTTCATTTTCAAACAAACGATATACACGTTTATAACCTGGATTGGTAATCTTTTCAGTATTTTCTGAAATTTTAATTTTAGGAATAATTTGTCCATTTTTTTCAATAGCTACTAATTTATAAACTCCTCCAAATACTGGAGATGATTTTGATACAATTAAATTTTCTCCAACTCCAAATGAATCAAGTTGCGCTCCTTGATTTAATAAAGAGCGAATCAAATATTCATCTAAGGAGTTTGAAGCCGAAATACTTACATATGTAAGACCCGCAACATCAAGCATTGCTCTTGCACGTTTTGATAAATATGAAATATCTCCACTATCCAAACGAATTCCTTTTAATTTTTTACCCATTGGTTCTAAAACTTCTTTGGCTATTTCAATGGCATGAGGTACTCCACTTTTTAAAGTATCATACGTATCAACCAATAAAACACAATCATCTGGATATGTAAGTGCATAAGCTTTAAAAGCTTCATATTCACTATCAAATGATTGCACAAAAGAATGTGCCATTGTTCCTACTACAGGAATATCAAACATCTCACCTGCTGAAACTGTAGCTGTTCCTGCTACCCCTCCAATATAAGCTGCACGAGCTCCATAAGTTGCACTATCATATCCTTGAGCACGTCTTGCTCCAAATTCCATAACAGGTCTTCCTTTGGCTTCTTGAACAACACGATGTGCTTTAGTAGCAATTAAAGATTGATGATTAACTGTTACTAATAACATCGTTTCGATAATTTGTGCTTCGATAAATTTAGCTTTTACAGTAATCAATGGTTCATTAGGAAAGACTGGTGTACCTTCTTTCATTGCATAAATAGAACCTGTAAATTTAAAATCTGATAAATAATCTAAAAAATCTTCATCAAATTTTTGAAGTGAACGGAGATATTCAATATCTCCTTCACTAAAATGTAAATTCTTTATACATTCAATTAATTGTTGTAATCCTGCAAAAACCGCGAACCCTCCATTATCTGGGTTTTTTCTATAAAACATATCAAAATAAACAAGTTGATCTTTATTTCCTTGTTTAAAATAATTATATGCCATTGTCAACTCATATAAATCCATTACAAGAGTTAGATTTCTTTCACTTCCTGCATGTCTATTCATAAAATTCTCCTTCATTGTTATTTTTACGAATATAATAAGCTTTTTTTTAAGAAAAATCTAGTCCATTAAAAATATAATTCATAAGAATCTCTTGATTGTACCATTGGCATTGGTCCTTGAGGAATGAAAGGAATATATAATTGTTGATCTGGGTAAATCATCATTTGTTGATCAAGTTTATTCATACAAGCGATCCATTCTATTTTAGTATTAAAATTTCTTGCTATCCGATAAACATTATCTCCCGGTCTTACTGTATAGAGATAGATATCACCTACTCTACGGGGATGAATGACTCTTTCATATTCTTCATCAAACATATTTTGCCTCCTTCATTTTAAAATATGTTTTAAAATAAAAAATGTTTAGGCAAAAAAATAGATAGCATTTGCTATCTATCTGGCTAATTTTTTCAACGCATCCTTTGCAGCCTTTTGTTCTGCTCTTTTTTTACTAGAACCTTTTCCAGTTCCTAGGGTCATATCATCCATCATGACTGCCACTTCAAATTCAGGTGCATTCGCTGGACCTGTTGTTGAAAGTAATGAATATGTGACTGTCTTTCTTTGATCCGCTTGAATCAATTCTTGTAATTTTGTTTTAAAATCTGTGATATCATCATAGTTGACATCTTCAACATGTTTATAGATTGTCATATCTAATATTTTTAAAACATATTCGATACCACAATCTTCGCTTATTGCCCCAATAAAGGCTTCAAAAATATCAGCTAAAACACTATTACGATCTCTACCACCATTATGTTCTTCACCTGCACCTAAGAAAATTTGCGCACCTAATCCTAATTCACGAGAAAAACGAGCAAGTGATTCTTCTCTTACTAGTTTAGAACGTAAAAGTGTCAATTCTCCTTCTGGCTTTTCAGGATATTTTTCATAAATAAACTTTGATACATAATATTGTAAAACTGAATCACCTAAAAATTCTAATCGTTCGTAATTTTTTCCTTTGTTTTCATTTGTATAAGAAGGATGTGTAAAAGCTTCTTTAAATAAATGAATATCTTTATAAGGAATGCCCATTACTTCTAAAAACTTACCTAATTCCACTTTCATCTAGACCTACTTTCATTTTTTCTACTACATTTACTTCAACCATTTCAAAAGCTAAATTCATTGCACTTTCAAAAGCTTTCGCGTCACTTGCACCATGTGCTTTAACAACTGGTTTTACAAATCCCATCATCAGGGCACCACCTACACCTGCAGGATCAAATTTTGTTTTTAATCCTTTTAAAACTGGTTTAGAAATAACTGCCCCTAATTTATTACGTGTTGATGCCATAAAACCATCTTTTAATGCAGACATCATAGATAATGCAACACCTTCAATTGTTTTTAATGTGACATTTCCTGTAAATCCATCCGTTACAATGACATCCACATCACCTCTTAAGATTTCTTTTCCTTCAATGTTTCCAACAAAATCAATTTGTTCAAGTGTACTCAAAGATTGATATGTTTCTTTATGGATCTCATCACCTTTATGTTCTTCACTTCCAATATTTAACAGGGCAACTTTAGGTTTTTGAATATGTCTAACATTTTTAGCATAAACATTTCCCATAATTGCAAACTGAACGAGTTGATCTACTGTATTTTCAGCATTTGCCCCTACATCTAACATGCAAACACCTTTATCATTTAAAGTGGGAATTGTTGCCATTAAACATGATTTTTCAATTCCTTTAATACGTTTTAAAAACAACATTGCACATGCATAATAGGCTCCTGTATTTCCACAAGATAATACAGCATCAACTTCGTTATTTCTTGCTAACATCATAGCTTTTACTAAGCTCGATTCTTTTTTTCTACGGATTGCTAAAATATTTTCTGTCATTTCAAAGATTTCTCTAGCATCTATTAAAGTTACTTGAGGATGATCTTTCAATGCTTCTAATTCTTCAATTTTTCCTACAACATAAAGCTCATCTGTTTTATTTTTATTTAAAAATGATTGGCAGGCTTCTACAACAATAGAGCTACCTAAATCACCACTCATGGCGTCTATCGCTAATTTCATGTTCTCACCTCTTTTAGCATTATAACACATTAATCAATATATTCATTATTCTTTATTAAATTGTTTTTTATTTCTGATAACAATTTTATAATTTTTTCATCATCTTGATGTTGATTCATCGCTTCAAAAGCATCTTTTCTTGTAATTTCTAAAATATGATAATCTTTAAAAATATCTCCTATCATAAAAGTTGGTAAACCACTTTGCTTTTGACCCAACAAATCTCCAGGTCCTCTTATTTTTAAATCATATTCAGAGACCTCAAATCCATCATGATGATTTTCTAAAAATTCTAATCTTTCCTTTTGTTCAGAATGTGTTGCCTCTGATAAAAGATAACAATATCCTTGTTCCTTTGATCTTCCTACTCTTCCTCTCAATTGATGAAGTTGAGATAAACCGAATCTTTCTGCATTATAAATAACCATCATATTTGCATTACTTACATCAACTCCCACTTCGATTACTGTTGTTGAAACAAGAATCTGTATTTTATTTTCTTTAAATGCATTCATGATTTTATTTTTTTCTTCATCACTCATTTGTCCATGAACTAATCCAACTTCGTATTGTCCTTTGAAATATTGTGCCATTGCTTTTGAAATATCACTTGCATTTCTTCCAGTGATTGCTTCACTTTCATTTACAAGAGGGCAGACAACATAGCATTGTCCTCCCTTTAAAAGATAATCTTTCAAATCTTTTAATATAGGCTTCATCGATGTTCCTTTAATAAACTTTGTAATAACTTTTTTTCTCCCGTTAGGAAGTGTTTTAATCGTTGAAACATCCATATCTCCATATAAAGAAATAGCAAGTGTTCTAGGAATCGGTGTTGCTGTCATTACTAAAAAGTCAACTTTATTTCCTTTGTCTTTTAACGCTTTTCTTTGTTCAACACCAAAGCGATGCTGTTCATCAGTAATAACCAGACCTAATTGATTATATTGTACTTTTTCTTGAAATAAAGCATGTGTTCCAATAATAATATCAATTTGTCCATTTTCTAATTGCTGATAGATATCATTTTTTTCTTTTTGTGAAAGATGACCTGTAAGTAATGCGATATTTATTTTATATTTTTTAAACATTTTTTTTAAAGACTGATAATGCTGAAGCGCTAGTATTTCTGTTGGTGCCATCATAGCTCCTTGATAACCTGCTAAATAATTAGCATATAAACTAATTGCTGCAACAACTGTCTTTCCACTACCAACATCACCTTGAACAAAGCGATACATTAATTTTTGACTTGTTAAATCTATTAATATATCATCAACGACTTTTTTTTGGTCATCTGTTAATTGAAAAGGGAGCTTTTCAATAAAGTGAGTCACTTTTTCTTTGTCTATTAATTTTGAGATACCTATATTTTGTGTGCGATTTTGTTTTATATATTGCATTGTCATTTGAAATTTAAAAAATTCTTCATATTTTAAGTATCTAAGTGCACTAATAACATCACTGCGTGTTTGCGGTTGATGTATTTTAAACAAAGCATCTTCTTTATCTATCAAATGATATTTTTGACATAAATATAAAGGAATAGTATTAGCAATATGTCCTTTATAAAAATTAAGTGCTTTATTGACATAACCCTGAAAACTTTTTTGAGTGAGTCCTTCTTTTAAAGAATATACTGGTGTTATTCCAGAAATTTCTTTTAAGTTCTTTAGTTTTAAGTCACTAGCTGTAATTGCTTTTTTAGAAGCACTGTATTTACCAATAATAGTAAGCATCATTCCTACTTGCATATTCTTTTTCAAAAAATGACGATTAAAAATCGTAATTGTTAATGGTTCTTCATGATAATTAACATGAAAAGTCAATCTTGAAAATCTTCCTTTATAAAAAATTTTAGGTTCATCAATAAGCTGTGCTTCAATAATGACCTTCGATTCATCATGCAATGGTGTTTCTAACATTTCTTCAAAGCGATAAGGATAATGTTGTACTAAATCTTTTACAGTATAAATAGATAATTCATTTAACTGTTCTATTTTATTTTTATTTATTTTTAAAACTTTTAAATCATACTCCATACACTCACCTACGCAAACATGATAATTAAAACGACTAAAACAGCAATACTGATAATAATTGAAAGTGAGCTCGAAATAGCTGATGCATCACGATGATAACCAATATTTTTTGAAAAAACAGCTGAAACAGTTGTAATAGGCGCAGCCATTGCTAAAACAACAATTTTTTTAGCAAGCATTGGAATTGGAACAATAAAATAAACAATACTCATTAAGATAGCACCAAAAAGCACACGAATCAAAAGTGTTTTTAAAACTATTTTCATTTCCGAAGGATTTATTTTAACTTCTAATAAAAGTCCAATCATAAACATCGCTAAAAATCCATTTCCTGCTCCTATAAAAGAAGCCATTGATAAAATTGGTTGAGGTATTAAAATTTTAAAAAGTGCTAAAACAAAAATTAAAAGATATACATCAAATGGAATTGATGAAAATAATTTTTTGATTACTGTTTTAGGAGTCAATTTTTGATTACTGCTTGCTACGCTTCCTGCTAACGCATAACTTCCTCCTAAACACATAATTGAATTTCCTACATCAAACATGCATAAATAAGCAACTCCCATGCCTGGGAAAAAGCTTTGTACAAACGGCATAACAAAGTTTCCTATATTATATCCAGAACAATTGATCATATAATATCCTTTTAAAATGTTTTCCTCTTTTCTTGAAAGCATAAAAGAAATGAAAAGCATGATAATATTTGATGCTAATCCTATTAATAATAAAATGATCATTGATTGATCAATTGTTATGCCACTTGCATTTGTAAGTAAAGCACAAGGTAATGTCACATTCATAATAATTGTTGCAATTGTTAAACCATCTCTTTTTTCTAAAACATGCACTTGTTTTAAAATAAACGCTATTATAATTACAAAAACAAAACCTGCTGCCTTGATCATAATTTCAGCCATTTCGATTCCTCCTAAATTTTATTATAGCAAAAAAAAACATCGCTTAGGATGTTTATTTTTTAATTAAATCTAATGCTTGATTTAAAACAGCATCTCCGTTCATACTTGCAAAATCACCATCATTAATTAAAGCGCATGGAATAACCCCGTGAACCATTTCTTCAATTTTAGATAATTCTGAAGCAGATTGTGGCGCTAATAAAACACAATCAGCATCTGCCCATGATAAACCTACAGATTTAGATCCAACTGCCCAACACATTACTTTAATATCTTTTTGTTTAGCAGATTCTTTCACTGCATTTACTAATTTGTTTGTTGTAACCCCTGATACACAACATAATAAAATCTTATACATATTATACTACCTCACTTTTTAATAATAAATTACTGACATAATTATATTCTTTTTTAATTTTTTTTCTATAAAAATACAAATTTCTTTTTTCAAATTTTGAAAATCTATTTACGTAATACTGCGGTGTTTGAGAGGTTTGTTACTTATTTGTTACTAAATAAGTACGTTTTAGTGATAAAATTCATTGAAAAAATATAAATTCCTATCCTTATTAATATATACATATATACAAAAAAACAACCCTAGCTTTTTAGCTAGGGCATTTTAATGTAAATATTTAATTGTAAATTTTGACGTCGAATAAAATAACCAATAGAGCATTTTGATTATAATACAATTGAATTTCTACAATTTGATTATACTTCTAATTAGACTTTTTTCAAGTAGTCTCCTGAAAGCCAACCTGAAGGAGTTCTAGCCCATCCATCCTTCCATTCGTAAACAGTTACACGTGTTCCCCTTTCAAGACATCCGTCCTTATCTTTATCGTGTTTTTGGCCATCTTTTGTTAATTCATCATGTCTTTTTCTACGATAACCAGTTCCTGGTCCTGTTCTTACTGATAGATCGCTTGCTGTTACTTCATATGTTCCTGTTGTTTTTGCATTTGATGCAGGTTGAGACGCTGAAGTTGAAGTAGGTGTTGTAATAACAGTTCCATTTACAATTTGATCAAACGGAAAATTAGTTCCTGGGCAATTAGTAGAGCAAACATCCTTATGTTTTTGAACTTTAGAAATTCCATATTTTTTCTTTAAATAAGAAACTAATTCTCTACCCGCATTAATTTGTGTTTGACCCATTGTTTCTGTCATATAGCTTCCTTCAAAGCAAATTCCAATAGAATCACTGTTAGATCCTTTGGCATGACTTCCAACGACTTCTTCAGGTCTTCCTCTATAAATAGATCCATCTTTTCTAACGAAGAAATGATAGCCAATACCTGCCCATCCATTTGCTAAATGCCAGCTATGAATATCATCTGCAGTACATGATTTTGATTCAGCGTGGTGTAAAATAATTCTCTTTGTTGAAGTTCTATTTTTTAAACTACCATTCCAGTTATATGTTTTTTCAATAATATTCATTTTTTATTTCCTCCTTAATTTTCTTCTACAAAAGTCCAATCTTCTGATAACATATCACTTTGATTTGCTAACCATCCTAGCTGTACACCACTTGTCCCATGAAAGGCAATTGCTTTATTACCCATATCAATATGATCTACATTAATAACTTCATCATTAGGTGTTTTGAAAGATACGTTTGTTGCAAGTTCAATGTATTGGTCTTTGCCATTCCATCCTTTACGTTTCACTTTCATTCCACGTTTTAAATACTTAATAGCTTCATCAAACCCAAAAGTAGCCTCTCCACCTAACTCAGGACAATTATTTTTATCAGCAATCATCCAATCATTACTGCAGATATTTAAAGTTGTATATTCAACTCTCTCTGTTTCTCTGATGTCTAATTCTTCACCTTCTTTTGTATGCATGATGATTGTTTCTTTTTCATTGTCATAAAACCAATAACCACCCCAACTTGGAAGTTTCATTTTCATTCCTTGCTTCATTAATTTTAAAGCTTTTTTAAATTCCATTTTCTATTCTCCTTCGTTATTTAAATTAAAAGAGTAGCCCTTTTCGACTACTCTTTCTCTTGATCTTCATCATTGTTTAACTGTTCTAACGCAGTTTTGATTTTATTTGGAATTGGAACACCTAGATTAGAAATGTTTTCTAATAGGCTAATTCCTTCATTCGCAATATAGAAATACGCTACAAGAGTTCTAAATACCCAAGTGCCACCATTTCCAAGCATACGATCTAATTCCACTCCTACAATAAGAACGGCTAGAATCATGCATTTTTTAATTAATCCTCTAAAGCCGACCTCGCTATTAAGTGTTTTAATTACATAAGCATAAATTACACCTGTCACATAATCTAATACCATGAATGTAATTAAAATCTTTAAAGCTAAATCCCAGCCACCAAATAGATACGTAAAAAAAGTAGCTAAGATAGCTACTGCTGTGTTGAATACTTTTTCCATATTATTCATTTTCCTCACCTTCTACTTAAGAAATACAACACTGTATCCCTTTTCTAAGCCAACAAATGTATCATTAATTGTATTAACAGTTAACATTGTATTTGCTCCAGTATAACTATCATTTTGTTGTTCATCTTTAACAACTACTCTAAATAATATATAATCTCCTGCTTTTAAATCCTTTGTATCAGTAATATAGAATTTATTAGCTTGTACATCATTAAATGTTTTTTCACTTACATCTAATGTGTATACGTTTGTTTTGTTATCCATATTTTGTCTCCTTTTTATGTTGTTTTGATATATTTCAATATTGCATATCCAGTCGCATCAGCAAAACCATTTGATTGACCGACCTGTAATATTAAATTTGTTTTAGTCACTTGAACAGAGATACCATCATGATCGTTATCTTTATGTGCACGTGGCATCATATGATTTGTTCCATCATTAAACATTACAAACAAGTCGCAACTTAATATCCTGTGCAAGTTTGATATGTTATGCGCAACGTATTTATCTTTAGTAAATCCACTTACAGATACTACTTTGCAATATATCTTTACTCCGTTTATCCAGTATTCACCCGTAAACTGTTCTTCAGTAGAATACTTAAAATAAACATCTTTTTTTCTAACTTTATTTCCAAAAAACTTAATAAATTTCACTTGTTTTGATATTTACTATTAGCGATAATAGATATCAACTGTATATGTGGTGTTTTTAGGTGAACTTCCATAATACCAATCCGATAACTTAAAATAGTTACTTGTTTTGTCAAACATTATAGTCATTCCATGACTTACACCACTTGTTAAATATCCTCCAAATCTAAAAGTTAAATTATTAGTTGCAATATTTGCGCAAAGGAATGCTGGTATATAAAAAGGATATGTTAATGATCCATCAGTACCTGGAGCCATGTGGCATAAAAATAAATATTCCGTAGCTCCATCTATTAAATTTATTGTTTGGCCAAACCTTGCACCTTTCTTTATTTCTTTCCATATCAAAAGATCTACACCTGTTTTATTTACAACATCCTTTGCTCTAATTTTATTTCCAAAAAGTTTTATGAAACTCATTTTGACTGCTAATTTAATTAGTCAAAATCGTGATATGTGTTTTTTGTATAATATATAACAGCAGTTACTGCGTATTTGTTCCAGTCTGCATTATTATTAATTATTTGAAGACTTGTTTCGTTTATTCTTGCAAACATATCATAAAAAGTCCCTGATGTCGCATTAGAATAATAAACTACTGGTAGTTTGTAAAATGTATTATCACCTTGAATAAAAACTTCATAATCAATAAATTCATTTAAATTGACAATATCATGCTTAATATTAACTACACCAGCAGAAGATAATACACCTGTTGATTGTATAACTTTGCTATATATCTTCTTTCCATCCAACCAATATTCTCCAGTCCATTGTTCTTCGATAGAATATTTAAAGTACACATCCTTTTTTCTCAAGAACATATTCTTTGGTGGCTTTAGAAATTTCATACACAATCACCACTTGGTCCACTAATTAAATTAGCGCACCTTCTTTCTTTGGAAATGCAATATTTAAATAGTAAATATCGCACCCCCCCCCCGAAGATTTTAACAAATTCTTGCATAAGCTATTTCCTCCTTAATCATCATCATAATTTTCAGTCAATCCAAACATAAACAACTGTTCTCCATTTTCGTTACAAAATCCATACCCTATATTGATGTAGCCCTCATATTTAGCTACTGTTCCCAATCCTATAGCATCTTTATTCTTCGATATATTAAAAGGTATTTTAGCACCTGTGATTGTGGCTGTTATACTTGCACTGTTTCCAACGGAATCTGTTACAGTGCACACTACATCATAAGAATCGTTTAATGAATAGCCACTAAAAACATAACTTCCACCACTTTGAAAACTTGTGCTTTTAGAAGTGTCATTTATTTTAATAGCTTTGCTTGCTATTGAATTGCCAGTTATTGCTGAATACGTAAATACTGGTTTGACACAAATATAAGTGCCACTGGATACATCTTTTGTACCGCTTGAATTACTTCTAAATGCCTCCATAGAAATAGTTGGATAGGAATATCCAGTAACATTAATTGTTTTTATTGTAGAAGCTGTAAATCCTCTACTGTCAGTAACTGTGACTGTATATTTTAAACTTCCACTATTCCTGATATTTGAAGTTTGACACGTATTTTTACTTCCTGCATAGCTAAAGTTATTGCCACTAACAGCATAATTAGTAATGGTTGCACCATACTTAGCTGTTGCTGAAATAGTAAATTTAATATTGGATCTATTTTGCAAACATAGACTTCCAAATGGATCAATAATACTTGTTACAACACTATTTATAGTTGGTTCAGCGTTTGTCATCTGATATGTTCTATCGTGATAACTTGCCCAGGAACAGTTATTTGAATATAGTCCTATACGAATAGTGCATGTTTTGCCCTTACATGCTTCTCTTAACTGTTTTCTTTCATCATTAGTAAGTTCCCATGTAAACGTACCACTCGTACCACTTAATGTCCTTTTAGCGTAATGTTCTCCATTAGGGTTTGGTTCCAACCAACATTCCATATTGAAGTTACCTGGATTACTGTATTTGAACCAAGGGTTATCAGTATCTTTGAAAGTTGTTGGTGAATCGGTTATATTGGCTTGTCGAGGTATAGTAGTTAATGCATGTGTATATCCATTTTCACTTGAACTGAATCTATCATGACTGATCCAACCACTTACACCGATTGACTTTGAACCATCACTATTATGTCCTACAGTTACATCCCAAGTTCCTAATCGAATTGCACTGGAAGTAATTTTTTGGCCAGTACCTATTCCAACACTATATACTGTTCCATTTATACGAGCATATACTGTACCATTACCATATGTTGTATATCCTGTGTTTGTTCTCCAAACGTCGATCCAAACACGAACAACTGATGTATTAGAATTGATGTCATATGACAATTCTTGCGAATTAACACTGTAATTTATATATTTATTAGTGGTTCCAAATGTTGCCATATTTACCTCCTTATAAAATCAATAAACCTAATTCTTCATCATATATAATTTGAAAAGTACCTAGATTGATTTGTTTCATTACAACTGCTTGAGAAATGTTTAATTGCTGATTTGAAAGATAAGCAATTCTTTTATCATTTTCGTAAAAGCCAAGTTCCGTATTGGACAGTCTTACATCAAAAGGACTATTGCTAGATCCTAATTTTAATATTCCTTCTTCGAACTTAGCCCATTGAGAAATTTCTTCTTTTGTCGCCACTCCCGTTAATTTATCAGTAATAGAGTTAACGTTATTCGTAACCAACTGAATTGAACTGGCATTTTGAATAATTTGAGAACTAAGACTATTGATTGACGTTGTGTTATTAGTAGTTGTTGTTTGTAACTCTTCTACTAATGATGTTAATGAGTTTTTTAATTGAGTTATCGCTGAATTATATTCAACAGATATTTCTTGTCTCATATTGTTCATATCATCAGCATAATCATTAACAATTTCCCAAGTACCACTTGAACTGTCATATCTCTTTAAAGTTTGTGTAGTTGTATCAAACCACAACTTTGTAGTATCACTAGGTGCAGTTGCACTTCTAATGCTTGCATCTTCTCCATCATCAATTCTAATCAAAGTCAGAATTGCACTAGATTTAACTGCCATATATTATCCCTCTAATTGAGCAGTATAAGTTGCTTTATTTGTTACATCACCTGCACTGACAGTAAATGTTTGACCAGTTGCAATAGAAGTTGTTCCACCATCTTTATACCATTTGATAGTTCCTAAAGCTGTAATAGCAGCGCCAGTTAATTCTGTAGCGCCTTTATAAACATGTGCAGTTAAAGTAGTAGCAATTGCTGTATTTTTAAATACATTTCCATTAGAAGAAGTAATATTCATATAGATTGCATCATCACCTTTAGCGCCTGTTTCCCCTTTATCTCCTTTATCACCTTTTGCCCCGTTAGCACCATTTTTAGATACAGTATAGCTAATAGCTGTTTTACTGTCGCTGTAAGTCACTGTTACTCTTGTCCAAATATATTGCCCAGCAGTTGCTGTTGGTGGAGTTGTAGACCATCCACTAGTTGGTGTTGTTGTTCCACTTGTTGATTGAACGTATTCAGTAACTGTTTTAGATACTGTAGGTGATGAACCATTAGCGCCTTGTCTAGCGACTGAATAAGATACTGTAGAAGTACCATCACTATAAGTTACTGTTGTTTTTGTCCATAAGTAGTTTCCTGCGCTAACTGATGGAATAGTATCTTGCCATCCACTAGTTGGTGTAGTGGTACCACTTGACGAACCGACATATTGAATTGATTTAGATGAGATTTTAACACTTGTACCTTGAATTCCTTGATTTCCTTTAAAAGCAATAGAATAAGAAAATACTTTGTTAATAGTTACTTCATTTACCGTTCCCTCATTAACAATTATTGGTATAGTGAAACTTCCAGTTTTTGTTAATGCACTGGTTGCAGTAATTGTGATAGTAGGCATTGGAGTCTTTCCATCACTAACAGCACTAATACCTGTTGGGCATGTAATTGTACCTATTTTAGCGGGTACTGTTTCAGAACCTTGCAAAGCCATTACTTGTGTGCTTGTTGTTTGAGTTCCATTAACAGCAGTAGTAGTTCCTAAAAATGTGTAGTTATCATTTGTCAATACAACGGTATACCCATCCGTCATATCTAATAAATCTACTTGATTACTTGCTTTAATTGCCATATTCTTTTATTCCTCCAAATTTAATTCACAGTTGAATACTGCTTTCTTATTTATATCTCTTGGACTTATAGTAAATATAAATCCTTTATCATTTATTCTTGTATCTTCAATATCTATAGGTGAGAACTCTTTTTCTCCAAGCTTTTTTATACTCCATTGAAGATATGCATTTTTTCCAAATCTTTTTTCCAGCTGTTCAGCACTTTCAATTCTTTCAGCACCGACATAAATATGAACTGTCAATATAGTTGCAATATCACTATTTTTGAATGTATTTCCATTCGAGGATTCAATATATAGAGTTATTGCATCATCACCATAAGTTCCCATTATAAGTGGTTCACTTGTTCTTGATGAACCATCTGTATAATTTGTAACTGAATATGTCCATAGATATTTATTATTTGCATTTATAGTTTGGATAGATGTTGTCCATCCCTCACTGTCTACTCTTATATCTTTACTTTTACTTGATGCTAAATAATAGGTTGTAATATTTTGAATTCCTACTCCTTGTTCAGCTAATGAAAAACTTACATATAATCTAATCGAAGTACCTTTATATGCAACATCACAAACGTATGTTACATTAGGAAATTTGTTTGTCATAATATTTTTATTAACTGATAAAATACCATCTTTTACGATTTCATAACTACTGTCTATGTCGACTTCCTTACTATTGATTATTTTTTTATAACCAATCGTACAGTTACTTAATTCTATAATTACATTGCCGTCCATAATACAAGGTGTAATGATTGCTGGTGTAATGGCCCAATCAGGAATGTAAGTTCCATTATCATTTAATTTTTGAGTTAATGTAGTATTAGTAACGTCTAAAAAACTATTTCCTAAATGAACTGCATCACTTTCATCAACTATTGTTGTGTATCCTGTATCAAATTGAATATTGTCCAATGTAAATACGCACTTAACATTAACTGACATATTAATATCATCAGGAGTTAATGTGATAAATTTACCTGTTTTGTATTTTTTATCATTTAAATACCATTGAAAACTTAGATCATTATAATTTTCAGTAACATCTTCATTAGAATTCATAACATGACATGCAATTTTAATACTTTGATTATAACTATTAAGTATAGTTGCACTAGGTACAAGATTAACAGTAATCAATGAAACATCCAAATCATCTATTTTGGATTCTATTTCATTAATCTTTGTTTTGATTTCTTCATTTGATAATGATAACTCACCCATTTTTGTATTTAGATCTTCTTGCTCTTTAGCAACAATATCTAATTTTAATTTTTCTTGGTCCTGAGATATCTGTAATTTTCTAATTCTTGTTGAATTGGTAATTTTCTTAATAACACGTTCTTCGTTTTTTGTTGGAGTATTTCCATCAACTTCACTTATAGAAAATTCTCCACCTTTATATGTGATAGACAAATCAGTAACCATAAAATTGAATTCATCATTATAATTTACTAAACATCCTGGTAACAAGTTATCTATTGAAATCATTGATATGCTTTTTGTTGAATAAAATGTTAATCCATTTAATTGATCATATAGTTTATCAATCAAATTTTGTTCATCTGTTAAGTATAAATTATTAGAATCTAGAAATATGGTATTACCCGCTGTATCCCCTTTTTCTAAAGGGTTTAAGCCATTTTCATAATAAATTCTAGACACGCAGTACAATTCATTTTTTTCATAGTTTGTTAACGTATCAGTTTTAGCAAACGCATCCTTAGTCACTTGAACAAACTCAAGTGAACCTTTACCACTTGCAAATACATTTGCTCCGAAAAGCTCAGCAATCCATCCTAAGTAGTTTCTAATAACAATGGTGTTATCGTACCAGGAAACTTCTTTTTCTAAGATATACGCAGGAATATTAGTCCTTATAATAGAAAGACCAGTCAGCGTTTCTATTTCATCTAACTGGTCTTTAACCGTTACTGGATAAGATAATTGAGTTGTATATGGAGCATCCAATTCATAATTGTTATCATATAATTTTAAACTTAATGACTTTGTATATTTTTCGGGTTGGTCATAAACCTTAAAATATCTTACTTCACAATTTTCATTTTCTTGCACTTCCCAATATATATCAGTGTCAAGATCATCAAGAATACCGTCATAGTTATCAAATTTAAGATTTAACTGCATAGTAGGTACATTTCCAATAATATAGCCATCAGCAAAAGCAACTGATGATTTATACTCTATAAGTCTATGTGTTACATCCAAATCTCCATATTTTATAAACATTTTCTACACCTCAATCAAAGCAAAAGAAAAAGACTGAACTTTTAATCCCGTCTTTGTTCTTATATAATTATATTTTTTATTTCCGGCATACATCTTTTTCGTGCCCCTAATTCCATGATCAGGAATATACAACTCAACATTGAATTCAGTAGGAGTAACAGCATTTAAAATACTCACGACATCAACAAATGTCTTTAAATTCCATGTCAATGTTACTTTTAACATATTGGATCTAATTCTATTTCTTCTTAAAACACCAGTAGCAATAGGTCTTACACTATCTCCGTCTAAATCTTGTATTTCAACACTAATATCAGAAGGTGTAGGCAATAATACACCATTTGCTTTTATTCTTGCTTCATCAGCCATTTTCCTACACCTCCTTAATAATCAAATACTGGCTTACCAGTTTGCGCTTCATATTCTTTGATATTATCAATCACCATTCTAGTTAAAACTTTACCATTTTCTAAAACTAAATTGATAACATAAGTACCTCCATTACCATTATCAACTTGTGGCAATCTTTCAAAAATCTTTTGAGCAATTAAGTCTAAACCTCTAGTATTTCTTTGTAGAGGGATAACTGCTTCAGTTCCTGCTTCCCCAAAGATTGCAGGAGTTGCTTTTGAAACAACTGCACCTTCAGCCAATTTTGGAATTTTTGAAATATTAAATCCTTTTCCACCGATACCTGGAACCCAATTAGGAATTTTAATTTTATTTAATCCACCGATAAAACTGTTGATTCCACTAATGATTGCATTAATAGGCGCTTTAAATATTCCAGCAAAACCACTAACTATATTGCTAAAGATATTCTTAACACCATTCCATGCTCTTGCCCAGTTTCCAGTAAAAACTCCACCAACAAAGTCAATGATACCACTTAACACACCTTTTATTGTGTTCCAGATAGCTGTTACTGTAGAGCAAAATGCATTAAGAGGTACACCTAATAAGCCGAATGCTTTTGTCCAATCATTCGTAAAACCTACTTTTAAGAAATTAGCAAATCCTTCAAAGATTTTTCTAATGCCTTCCCAACAACGTTTTTCGTCACCAGTGAACACACCAACAAAGAAATCAGTTAAGCCTTGGAACATTTCAATAACATTAGGAATTAATTCATTGATTAAATCTCCCCATGATTTGAATGTATCACTGAACGATCCAACGATAAAATCAACTAATGGTGATAACACATTATCCCATACCCAATTAATAGCATCACCTATAGCTTGGATACCTGGTTTCCATGTATTCCATACTTCTAATATTCCTGATAATGCAATTGATAATACGCTTACTAGGAAGTTTGCTAATGGAGCTAGTACATTTTTCCAAAGTGATAAGGCAATCGTAAATACTGCTTCTACTGCTTTGACAAATGTTTTAGCAAGGAACATTGCTATTGGTACAATAATTGTATTGAATAGATCCAATAGAAAATTAAATATTGGTACTAAAATACTCTTATAGAAATTATCTAATATATCTGTTAATTCACTAATAGAATTATTTACTAATTGTCTAAAACTATCACTTGTTTGATATAAATACACAAGTGCAGCTGTGACTGCAGCTACTATTGTTGCAAAAAATGCCGCAGTACCTGCCGTAGTTCCAAATATAGCCTGGAATCCTACAAGTACGCCACTTCCTTCAGTAATGCTACCCACAAAGACTGAAACAGCGGTTGCTAACCATTGAAACGGAGCAATTAGTGCACCAATAGCTGCAGTAATCGCTCCCCAATTCATAATTGTTTCAAATGTCAATAACCCTGCTCCTATCCCAGCAAGAAGTGCTGTGATAACAGGACTATTTTCTTTTATCCAATCTTTAATTGAATTCAATTTCTTGAGTACTTTATCTACTGCTTTATCAACACCACTTGTATCGGGTTCTCCAAAAGCGTTATCCCAATCAATAGAGCCAACATCATAGCCTCCGCCACCAGCTCCACCAGCCCCGCTTCCACCTGAACCACCTGAGCCTGATGAATCACTTGCGCTGATTGTGTTGATTTCATCAAAGGATGCTAAAGAACCTAAGGCCTTTGCCGTTTTCTTGGCTTGACCCTCAGTACCTTTCAATGACTTATTTAAACCACCAGTTGAAGCTGTAGCTTTTTTAGCTGAATCACCTGCAGCAGTAAATCCAGCACTTGCTTGTTTAGCTCCACTCTTTTTACCAAATAATTTACCAAAAACTCCTGCGATTACATTTGCTAATGTAATCAACTTTCCAATAATCATATTGATCACTTGAATGACTGGTGTTAATACAGCAATCAATCCATTACCAATAATTCCTAGTAATTGTTTGAACTGTTCTTGTAAGATACGTACTTGATTGGCCCATGTTCCACTTGTTTTAGCAAAGTCCCCTTGAGCCATTGATAATTGATTCAATACAAAATTGTATCTCAAAGTAGTTAATTCAGCTTGTGACATATCGCTTACATTCTTACTGATTCCTTGGCTTAAAGCATATGATTGTAAGTTTGTTTGTGTCATGACAATACCTAAATCTTTTAATGTTTCAGTTTCACCAGTAAATACTGATTTCAATTTAATATCAGCTAATTCTTGAGAAATATTATAGAAAGAAGCAACATCACCTGATAGACCAGCTAATGTTATTGCCATATCACTTGCTTTTTCTTGTCCTAGCCCCATACCTGAAGCCATGGCCATATAAGTTGATGCTGTCTTTTTAGCTGAGAGTTCACTCATACCAAACTGTTGAATTGAATTTTTAGCAAATCGCTCGGCTTTCCATGCCATATCGCCAAATGCTGTATCAACTACGTTTTGTACTTCTGTAATATTTGAAGCAACCTCTATAGCTTCTTTCCCTAATTTGTATAAGCCAAATCCTGCAGCTACTTTAGCAACCATGGATTTAATACCACTTACGGCTCTGCTAATTCTTCCAGTAGAACTTTCAATACTACTTGCTGATGTTTTAGCTTCATTTGTTGCATTTTTCAATGCATTGATGAACTTACTCGTTTCAGCTGAGATGATAACTTTTAATTCTTCTAATGTCTTTTTAATCATCTCCTTTAAATTTCTTATTGTAACTGTTAGCAAACCTTAATCTTCTTGCTTTAAAGCTTTCAAATTCATCTTGTTCTTTTTGGATATAGTATTCTTTCTTTTCATCTTCAAATAAATCAGGATAGTAATCCCATATTTGTTTGATGTCACTTTCACTTGCTTTTTCTTCACTGAATATAATACTAATTCCTCTTAATAACTGATCAGCAAGATTGTGATTATGGATTGCTATTTGCTTTTGTTTCATTCTTTCTTTTCTTCGGTAGGATTCAATATAATCTCCTATTTCTAATACCGAAGACTCCCAAAATAAAAATGAACTAATATCACAATCTAAAGCAATTGGATAAAGTTCATTTATTAAATCGGTTAAAAATTCATATTCTACATTAGCTCCTTCGCTTCCACTAGTTTCTTGTCCATTGTGTCCGCTTGAGCTCGTGAGAAAAAACCACTTACTTGATAAATTGGTAAAAATACATCTGTCATGAATGACATTTGTGTTCCACCTTCCTCACAGTATTTATCAAACATTGTAATTACATCATCTTCTTTGATGCCGTGTTGAAACTTTTTCAATGCACCATGAGTAATAAGTAACATTACTTTTAATGGTGGCAATGCACCTTCTTCAGCATTAGAAACAACTGTTAAAAGATTAACTCTTAATTTTGATTCTAAATTAACAATTTCAGAAGTACTTAATTTTAATTTGTATTCTTTTCCATCTACTTTCCAAATAGCATAAGGCTTTCTTTTAGGGGTTTCTTCAACTGTAACTTCAACTTCTTCTAATTCACCACTTAATGCTCCCATTTAATTTCTCCTTTCTATGCAATTTCAGGATCTGTAATTTCAAATGCTGATGACAATGCAATATTTAAATCAAATTCAATAACTCCATTAACTCCACCACCAGTACGTTTAACTGAAACTTGACCTGTGAACTCAGTAGTTGTTCCATCTTTTAATGTTTCTTTAAAAGATAGATTTTCTCCTGATGCTTCATATGCTCTTAATACACGATAAGGGCTGTCTTTTGCTGTGTTATCATATTTGAATTTATAAGTAATATCCCCTGGATCTCCAATACCCATTTCATACATTTTTTGAGTATCATCTAAATCTGTATTTTCAACTTTTTCAGGATCTACACCGATTTCAGGAATTTCTTTTAATCCTTTTAATTTTGTATAAGTAGTTACTGTTTTGCTTTTAAATTCTAATTTAGCACCATTCGCTAACATACATTTTCCTCCTTGACTTTTTAACTTGTATGATAAATAAACTGTTTATCACAGTCTATAATTGCTTCATATCTCATTTGTTTATGTTTTAAACCGCTAGGATCAGGAACATCCGAACATGACGTTCTTAAAAAACCTAAACCTGCCATTACTTCATCTACATCACACGCAGTTTGTGATGTGCTTTTATTGTCCCAAATATCAATTCTATATCGAATGAACGAGGATTGTTCTTTATCATCAGTAAAGTCAGCTACTTTATTTTCTTCCTCGACATACTGAACCGCAGGCAAGTCGGCCCAGTTTTGAGGATAAGCATCACTTACATTCTTATTTTTTTGAGAAAGTCCTTTATAAACAATGTCTTTAACATTAATCATTTATTACATATCTCCTTTAGCTTTTTTCTAAATAATCTTTCAGTATTTTTTGCTATTGCTTGTTCTTGATCATGAAGTGCAGGATACATAAAAGGTCTTGCCATTTGTCCTCTTGTACCATAACCAATGACATCTCCGTTTTTATAGATGATTTTAAAACCATATCCTTCAGCTTTATCGATTGGCATTGCATCAGCCGGAATCATCCACCCCGTTTGTTTATATTTAGGATTTACTTCAGGTGATATTCCTTGATGATTTGCTTCTCCATTAGGACCAGTACCAAATTCATAATAAGGTGCATACTTTGAATTGGTATATACAGTAGAAGAAACTATGCCTTCTTTTACCTCGTTTTTAACTCTAACTGAACGAGCTAAAGCGCCTGTATCACTTGAAATCAAAAGTTTTGCTTGACTTTGAACAATTACACCTGCTTGTTTCACGGCTCTCATAGTTACTTCTTGTCCTGCACCTGAATCTAGTTCAGATAATTTTTTTATGAGGTTATTAAAATCTTTATTTGTCATATTTTCTCAATTCCTATAGCTTTAAAACGCTTAAATTTTTGGATGCTGACAACTTTATAAGCAACTCCCTCATAATTTATCATGTCGTGTTCTTTAATCTCTAGAGAGCCATAATAATGCATATTTAACATATCATTTACACGCATTCCATAAAGTTCAACTTGCAGTTTAGAACTGACTGGCCATATCAAAGCTTTATCTTCATATGATTCATCACTATAGCTTTCCACGATATTGCCTTCATCATCTTTTGAAGGATTATATTTATTCAGTTGAAACGTCTTGAGACTTCTTTTTTTCATTCTGTAATCTCCTTGCATAAGGTGATAAGCGATAATTGGTAATACCTGATAAAATAGCATCTTCAGTTAAATAAGATTCACTTTCTCCACCCTCATTATAAGAAGCTAATCCTTCATTACCTTGCTTGTTATAATGAGCAATAGCAAGTTTTAATACAAATGGATATAGATCATCTATCAACTCACTTCTATTAGTTTTAGATAAAACTGTGCGCTTTGAATTTAATATAAAAGAAGAAACCAATGTATCATCAGTTTCTCCTGTTAAATTCTTAAATTCTTCTAAAAGATTATCCATTTTGCTTAATAACAGCAATCAATTCTTCTTTTGTAAGTGAGTCAATATTTTCAATTCCTAATTCTTCAGCATATGCCTTTAATTCATCTAATTTCATTTTGGAAACAGGTTTATTAGGTTTTATGCTTTCATCAATGCCTTCTAATTGTTTGATTTGCTTATTTAAATCATCCAAAGAATCGCTAACGATATAATTCAATGGATCACTTCGACAAATTTTTATAACATCTTTATTTAAACACTCTGTAGAAACAGTTGTTTTAATATTGTAAATATAAGCCATTTACTGCACCTCCTATTCAGTTGCTGGATTTGCTGTTAAAACCGCAATACATTTTGATTGGAAAACTTTAGCACCATATACATGTAATCCTTTTACAGCATCACTAAATCTTTTTTCAGGTCTATATGCTTCAGTTGATAAAATTTGTTCAGCATAAGAACCAGCTTCATCTGTTCCACCAATAATTTTGTATTTTGTTTTAGCTGTGTTTGGAACATTGTTAGAAACATAAACAGTAAAACCTGCAGCTTTACCAACTTCCCCACCTTCTAAAATTGCCTTATTATAATCAGTTCCATTTCCTACAAAACGTTCATCTTTTAATAATAAGCCATGATACCAAGCTGGAACAACTACCCAACGTCCTACTGTTGGTACATTCGCTTCAGTTAATTTAACCCCTAAATCAACAAGAAAATCATAAGCTGTATCTTTTGTTGGTACTTTTGGAGTTGTATCACTACCAATAGTATTATCAGCATGAACGTTGATAGCTAATAAGTTAGCTGCAAAAGCATCAACGACATCATTCATACCATAAGCTGCTCTTTCCATTGCTTTATCCATTAATTTAGGATTTGTTTGAGCATTATCAACATCTTCAACAGCAAAATTGAAATATTTAGCTTGATCAATCTTTAATTCTTGTTGTTCTCCAGATAAATCTTCAGGAGCTTCAATATCTTCACCTTTTGTATAATCTTTAATTGTTACGTTACCAATTTGGTTTACTTTGACAGTATCACCAAAGTTCTTAATTTCCCCTTCATAATCTCTATTTAATAAGTTTAAATATACATGTCTTTTATCTAAATGTCTTAAAAGACGTGCACTCCAAATTGTTGGAATAAAATTTGTTACCGACATATTTTAAATATCCTCCTATTTTTGATTTGACATAATTTTTTGAACTTCATCCCAGTTTTCATTGATCTCTTTAGCTGACATATTTTTAATTGATTCTAAAGAGATTGTTGTATTTCCTGGAACTTTTTTAATTGGAGCATTGCCTTTAATTTTTTCTTCAACTGCTTTTTCTACTGCAGTTTGAAATGCTTTCTCTACAATTTCAATGCTCTTTTTACAAGATTCAGCATCAGTTAAATTAAGAATTTCAGCTAGTTCAGTTGGAATTCCTTTATCAGCTAATTGAACTTTAGCTTGAGCAGTCAATTCTCTACGAGTAATTGCAGCTTCTCTATCATCTAATTCTTTAATTCTTTTTTCTTCCTGATACTTTTTCTTTTCTTTTTCGCTCATTGTTTCTAATTTTTGAGCTTCAGTTTTTTCATCTTCTAAATGTTTTTCCCAAGCTTTACGTTCTTTAGCAATTCTTCCTTGAACGATTTTATCTAATTCTTCTTGGGTAAAAGTTTTTGTTTCTTGACCACCTTCACCACTATCTTGATTATCTTGGCCAGTTCCTTGATCATCATCATTTCCTGAAACATCTCCGGAATTATCATCAGCAAATAATTGAATATCTAAAGGAAACATAAATTTCTTTTTCATAAATACCTCCAGTTAAAGTCCGTAAGACTATCCCATCTTTTAATGTCGTAAGTTTTTGGACAATAAAAAAAAGACAATTTCAAACTGTCTATTTATTAGATTCATTTTCTTTTATTTCTTCTACAACTTTCGCATCTAACAACTCTTTTATGCGATTAGCATCATTGACCTCAAATACATCACCAGCATACCTAACGACACCTGTATTTTTATCAATCATGTTGTGAATGACTTTAAGTTTTGCCATATTTCTTTTTGTTCCTTTCTAATGATTTATTTTTAGATTTTGGTGGTGGTACATAACAATCATACTTTTCATATCTTATTTTTCCACAAATCATACACATATATTGAATTTTCTTAACTAAACAACTTCTCTTGTTATCAAAATATTGTTCGGTACGATACTCAAATTCTTGATGATGATGTGGTCTTAATCCTTCAGCCATAAATAATCTCCTTTCTTTAAAATTGAACAAAAGAAAAACCGACTATTTGTCGGTCTCATCTCTAAATGCATCTTCATAATTTAATTTTCCTGAATTTAAAACGAAATCCCTATCTCGCTTCATTTCTTCTAATTCTTCTTGAGTTTCAACATGTTCACCAACAATAATTTGGTCAACATTCTCATATGTTTGATAAAACATGTAATTTACACCATCATTTAACGTTGGGTACAATTCAGCTTCAATAGTTGCTAATGCCAAAGAAACTTGTAATGCAAACAAAGGGTCACCATCAAAAGAAGGACCTAAATCATTTAAATGGAACATACCAACTGATTGATCATTGCTATTAAGATACGTCAATTTCAAATCATGTTTAAGACTAGCATATTCATTTGACATTTTTATCACCCTTTTCTTTCTTAATGATTTTGTTTTTCATGTTATTTAACGATTCTTTTGTATAATTTCTATATACCCAAGAGTTATTATCTTTTCCTGATACAATGTTTATATTAATATTTGCATCTATAACTTCTTGTTTTCCTATAAGTTCATTATACACTGAATTACAACTAAAACACATATCTTTTTGAGATAGAATATAGATTTCTTGTTCTTTTAATTCACCTTTCAATACCTGATCATAAATATATTCAAAAAACTTGTATTCCGTATCATACTCTCTTGTATAATCATTTTCATGACCTTTATACGGAACAAGCTTAGTATGCGGATGTAATCTTTTAATTACTGGTGATGTTATTAATTTACTTTTATCACCTTTATAATTATTGAAAACATCATCATTTGTACTTGATATTCTACTAGATGCAATAAAAAAATCATCTCCAATTTTCATTGATGCAACATTTCCTTTGCTAGCTCTCGTTGTCATGTATTTATCTTTTGCAACGAATGCCTCTTTATCAAGCTCTAAAATAGTTTTGGCATCAACAGTCCCATAATCGACTTTGTAACGATTAACCGTCCTATAATTATATTTTAGATCATTCCATTGTTCTACATTTTTGTATTTCAAATCTTGAAATTTAGATAGTGATGAAGGCATATTTTCTTTACCTAAAACATCCAAATATTTTTTATACTGTTTTCTATCATTCGATAAATTCTTTGTTTTCTTGATGAAAGTATCAACAGTATCTACACCATGTGTTTCTTGTTGCCTTTTTAACCACTGATCATAGTTCTCTTTAACGTCAACAACTTCATCTCTACCAGTAATAGGATTACGTTGTCTTTTCTTCATGGCATCAGTAACACCCTCAATATATGGAATCATATGAGAACGGCAATTAGGATGAAGTGGTGGAACATTAACACCAACTTGTGCCTTTGATGTTTCAACAATACTTCTATCATGTTGTTGACATATCTTTGATGTTCTACTGTCATGAACTGCAATAAACATTTGTTTGTCGATACCAGCATCCTTAAAAGCTTGTTGATCAGCAAATGCTGACATTGCAGCACTTTCGGTTTGAATAAGCCTTCTTGCTTGATAAGCACCAACAGCAAACTTATTCATGATAGTATCAGCCATTTCCTTTTCGGTTTTATTTGTTAATACACCTAGCATCATTTCATCTTTCAATGAATCAGCTAATGTGCTTGTATTGTTCCAAATTCTATCAGAATAGTTTTTACCGCTCCACTTAGACTTTAGTGTCTTATCAATCAAACTTGCATCTAATTTATCAAATTGGTAGGCAACATTCATACCTTGTTGAAGATTATAAATATCTTTGTAATAAGCATTAAAAGCACTGTTGATATAGCAATCAGTGCTCTTATCTTTTTCAATGTTATAAACTTCTTTCATCAGATTATCTAACTGACTTTGCATATTTTCAAGTCGTTTTATTCTATATTGATAAGCTGGAGCATCAAGTCTTTTTAATAATTCCTCTCTTTGCTGATTAGAGACGTTATTTTTCAACAACCTTTTTAATTCATTATAATCATGATCATTTACCATTGTTGAAAGTAATCTTTTCGCTTCTATTTCTGATAATCCATAATTACTTTTGTATTTTTCGAATATTCCTTCTATTTGATTTTGAGTATAAACACATGCCTTGCTGTATACGCTAGAAATATATTCACTGGATACTTGGGCATCATCTAATATATCAGCAAGTTTTTCTTCTTGACGTTTCTTCCAATATTTCTCATTTTTCATATCAGCCTAACCATTTAATTAGCTTTGCTAGAATTTTGTTTAAGATCTTTACTATTGGAAGCATCATCTTTTGTTTCATCATTACTTTCCTCATTTTGATTAAATGGATTATCATTTTGAGACTTAAACATTTCTTGTTGAAGTTTTACATTTTCTTCATTTTCTTGTTTAACTTTTTCTATCTCACTTGATGCATCTTCAACAAAAGGAAGTTGTTCAATCAATGTTTCTGTAGATACCTTACCGCTTAAATTAGCAATCATTTGAGCAAGTTCATTTAAATTTTTAGGTAACTGACGAGTAAATGTAATCTTAACATTGTTAGGATTGACAGCAATAGCTTTAAGATTTAAGTAATTACAAAATAATTCAATTCTTCTTTTTAGAGCTTTCTTGTAATACTTTTCTTTTTCACCTGTAATCATTTGTAAGCCAAGCAATTTGTATTCCATAGCCACTCCTGAACTGTTTCCTACAAAGTTTTCATCAGTAAGATTAGGAACATGAGAAAATGTGTAGATATCTTCTTTGATTGCTTTTCTTAATACTTCCATGCCATTTTCATCAAAGGTTCTAGAAATATATTCAGCTCTTGCATCTGCAGGAAGTTCCAACAACCCGTTTTCTTTTAAAATCTTCATGACTTCGCTTACTTCTTCATTATCATCACCCATTAAAGAACCATAAATAACAAGCAATGCTTCAACAAACTGTTCCTTATCGTTTACACGATCACTCGTTAATTTATTGTAAGCATCAATCAATGATATTTGCTGTTCAAAATCACCAATACATAATTTATTATTGCGATATTCAATGATAGGAACATTTCCAAAATAATGAGGTATAGGTTCATTTATCATTTGATGTTTTTGCCCACTGCATTCAAGGATCATTGTGTTGACATAATTTTTAGTACAAACAGTAGCACGATAACAATACTTACTTGTTATTGCATCTTTATAACGATAGTAGTAAACACCAAACAAAAGATTTTGCTCAATCGTATCATCATATACAAGAAATGTGTGGTCAGCTTCTATATTTCTTAAGGCAATTTCAGTAGTATCTTGTTTGATGTAAACATACTCATAAGCAACACCACAAACACTCATATCATGCGCATTATCACTATCAACATCATCAACATCTGCTCTATCAAAAGCTTCCGTTAATTTATCTATGTTTTCTTGTCCTTCATCATCAAAAGTCGCATATGAAATAGGACTGTTCATGAAATAACCTGTTGCCGTATCGCTGATATCTTTAGCATGATTACACACAATACGGTTGTTTGCTGATGTCTTTAGTTTTTTTCTTCTATGTCTTATATCATGATTTCCTTCATAATATCTTTGATTCTTTTTTATTCTTCCAACCAATGTACGGTGTTTAGTAATCAGCTGTTCTATTTGAATCATATTCAACTGAGTTTCATCATAAGTTGTACTATCTATTGTGAACATGTACATACGGGTACCTCCTAATTTTCATATCTAGCACGGTTCTTGCCTGCTCTAGCTTTACTTTGGATAATGTCGGCTTCACAACCATATCGTGCAGCATCAATTGTATGGTTATTTTTATCAGGAAACTCACCTTTAAGATTTCCTTCTTTATCTTTTTCAATTTCATAATCATTAAACTCCCTTGAAGCATTTGGACAACGAATTGGATCTATAATAATTTGTTCTAAATCCTGTAACCATTTAATACCATTTTCTACACTGTCCGGTCCTTTCTTTGCTCCAGTTACTTTTAATCCTAGTAACTTAAATTCATTGATAGTACGAGGCTCCGCGCTATCACATGTTACTAATTTATTTAACGGATTTAATCTCTTGATTTTCTTAACCGCTTTAGCGTTGGAAAGACGAGTGCCATATACTTCTCCAAAAATAAAAAGACGTCTTCGCGTCTTGTCATAATGCATTTTTAAATAAGCTAATGGATCTCCTGCATATCCAAAGTCCAAACCATTTTTCAATCTATCAAAGGTTTGTATTTCTTCATTTGTTATTTCTCTAATAAAAAGATTAGTAAATACTTCTCCACCTGTACCAGTAACTTCACCCAAGTAATCGTGATTATACTTTTCAGGATTAATTTTTTTCATGTGCTCAGCTTCAATTAGAAACTGTTCTCCAAGCCATTCTTTTGGAGCTTGAAGATAAGTTGTGTGTGAAACTAATGTATCAGGACGTTTGATAAGGACTTGTTTATTACACCAATTCCTTTGTGATTCAGGCGGGTTAAACGAATAGAATACACAATATTCAGGACCACCACGTAAAAGTGATTGATTAATGTTTGTTATCTTATCATAAGATTCAAACTCATCACATTCCTCAAACCACACATACTTGATATATCCTACAAACACTTTTGTTGATTTTAATTTTTTTGGATTATCAGCACCTTTGAAAAGAATAACTTGACCTGTTGGCTTATATGTCATTTGCAATTTCGATTCAGGTATTTCCCAGTCATCTTGAGCTTTTAACATGTAAATGGCCCATTTGATTTGCTCATAAACTGAACCTCTCAATGTATCTTTTACACGTCTAATCACAACAGCATTACTCATTAATCCCTTTTGTGCATCTCTCATGATGCCTAAAGGAATTTCAGTACCAATACATGAAGATTTAAGAGAACCACGGCCACCTTTTAACCAGTAATGTGTATAATCATTGTTTTTTATATGCTTGTGTACATCATAAAACGCAGGACCAATAATAGATTTAAGACTAACTTTCATCTATATCATCTACAATTACCGTTTTACCATTAGAAGTAATGTCTACGTTGTCTTTAAACATACCAAAACGTTTCCCTAATAACTCAGCAGCCTTTAACCGTTCCTTTTCATCAGGCGGTTTAGCAATGACTTCTTGAAAGCCGTCACCACCTAGAGCAAGAACATTTGCTTTACTCGTTCCTCTCATGACAGATGTAAGATATTCCATAACTTCTTGGATATCTGCAGTATTTTCATTGTGTATCTCTTCCAGTCGCTTATTAATATATTCAGCAATATCTTTCTTTTTCAAAAGCTTATTTGCTCTAACACCTGCAGCGTTATCAGTTTTAATGTTTTTATATATTGCTCTATAGGCACGTGTGCCATTTAGATCCTTTAGATATTCATCACAAAACAGTTTTTGCTTTTCAGTCATAACGACACACCTCCTTTGTTTACCGTTGGTTGCAGGACTAGGAATCGAACCTAGAATACAAGCTTAAGAGACTTGCGTGATATCATTTCACTATCCTGCCTTGTTTTAGGTAAAAGAAAAAGCAACCGAAGTTGCTTTTAGATATTCTCTTTTATCTTTCGATATGCAATTATAATTTTCTTTTCCAAATTATATATCAATAATACACAACCATAAATAATAAAAGCATTTGTTTCTTTTACCAAAGCTGCATTATTATAAGAAATATAAGTAATAAATCCAAAAGGTACCGATGGCGCATACATAAGACAATCAATTATATCTTCAACTACTAAAATTATATTTTTCTTTTTTTTAGCATTTTCATCTGAAGCTTCATTTATAGATAATCTACTTTTATATAGTTCCAAGCCAAACATAGCAATAATAATTATCATTCCAATTAAAATAATAATACTTGTTATTTCCAATTTATTTTACCTCCTTTAGAAAATTGTAATACTTTCTGACAAAAAAACAAGCTTATATTGTACTCTTATCTAACAAACTAAAAAGCCCCTGAAACAAGAGCTTTTCAAAATAGTTCATCATAGGGAAAAATCAATCGTGAATGAATCAATACAAAGTGCCGGCATCATGGATACCTCTTTCTTTTTAAATTCACATTACTATAATAACACATATTTTATGTTCATCACATATCATTACATATCATCTTTACTAGATTTCTAATCGTGTTTGAGAATTAACCAAATCTATCTTTAATTTCATGTTATTGTCAGAAGTCCATGTTGCTAGATAGTTAACCGCATTCTCAAAGTCAGTTATCAAACAATCCCTATAGCTTGAAATATTGAAGTATTGCTTAAAATCTCTCCAAATAAAGCTAAAGAGTTGCTTTGAGAGTTCTTTGTATGCAGGAGTATCTTTACCACCTAACAAAGAAATGATTCTACTTTTGCAAATGCTTTGTAATTTTAATTGTTGTCCATGATCTATCGTTAAAGTATTTTCCAAACCATTAACTTTCACTTCCAACTTATCAACTCTTTGAGCTGTTTCTTCTTGAACTTTGACACTTAAAAGTAAAATTTCTCTATCAGTTTTTGGAATTTTTATTTGTTTTTCCATTTCTTCAAAACGATTAACATATTTAGCAGTAAAGATTACACCTTTTTCTCCAGTTAACTTGTTTGCTACCATTTCACAACCTTTCTTGGTTAATAAATAACAAGGTTGTTCTTTATTTTGATTATTTACATATGTGCTTGGAACAAAGAAATCTTGACTCCTTAATTTTGAGGAGTCCAATATTCGTTGATAATTCCTTATCTTTTTCATTAAATTATCATGTCTCATATCAATCATTTCAGCAACTTCTCTACTGTCAATTGTTTCGATTATTGATGTGTTCATTAATTGATTATCCATTGAAAGCACATCCTTTCTTTTGTGCTTTTGCACCTTGAACATATCCAAATACAAAGAATTTACAAATTAAGTCAAAATGTCCTTTACTTGCTTTTTCTATTTTTCTAATATCTTCAAAAGTTAGATCATATCTAGTGTTTAACTTTCCTTTTGCATTTTCTATTGCTTTTAATGTGTTTAATTTTGCCATTTTATTTGCCTTCCTTTTCTTCTATTTTGATTGAATTTCTAGGCAAATAATGTTAGAATACTTCTGCCTAGATGGTGACATTCGTTAGTCGGTCAAAACTATTTACGAATGTCTTTTTTTGTTTTTAAATCTTTTTTAATTAGATTTGTTACATAGCCTTTAACAGTACCGTTAGAATTAATAGCTAATATTTTTAATTGTTTTGCTAATTCGTCTTCTAACTCAACAGTAACTCTTTTCATTCTCTCATCTCCTCTCTTTCAGTTCAAATTTGAACTACAACACAATTATAGTAATTCAATTTTGAAATGTCAATATTCAAATTTGAATTATTGTTATTCTTTTTATTCTATTGTAAAATAATAATGTAAGAGGTGATAATAATGAATGATATTTTTGTAGAAAGACTTTCTCAAATCATGAAAACTAGAGGGATAAACCAAAAAGACTTATCTGCACTTACAGGAATTAGTAAATCTGCTATTAGTCAATATCTTTCTGGTAAATTTTTTCCAAAAACAAAATACATCGAAATCATTGCAGAAGCATTAGATGTTGATGAAGAATGGCTTATTGGCAATTCTGAAGAAATGGCATCATTTGGAAACAATAAACATCGCTATACTTATTCTATTCCATATGCTAATTTTGAAAATAATTATTCAGAAAAAATAAGTTCAACAATTGATTTTTTTCAACAAAAGCAAGTGCAAAAATTGTATGTTCAATTAGTGAATAACTTATCTTGCTTCAACGAAGAAGGACTTGAAAAAATATCTGACTATATGAATGACTTATTGCAAATAGATGCCTATATTTCAAAAAGCTCCCACTCCAATGAGTAGGAGCTTTTTTATATTTCAATCATTTCTAAACCCTTTTCATAGTACCTATAGATTTGAGAATAGCTAAAACTCATATAATCAGGAATTTGAGATAAAGGAATGAATTCTAGGAAACGGTATTCTAACACAAATCTTGCTTTTTCATCTTTTATGCCTTTGATACATTCTTCAATACTCTTTAATTCTTTCTCTAAAAGTGTTTTTTCTTCGATATAGGAGCATAAAGACTTTTTAGGACTATTTATACTCGGTGTGTATTTTACCGCTTGTATACCTTGTATTTGATTTTTTATAAATCCTAATCTTTCTTTTTTATCCTTGTAAGATTTTAAATACTCTATTTTTTCTTTAGAATTCATTTCTAAACCTCCTGCTTTTTATTTTTCTTAACTTTTCTTAATCATTCATTAAAACCTATTCCCAATATAATCAAGTAAGCTTGGTTGATCTTTACACATTCTCAAAGAACAACGCTTTTTATCATTGTTGAAGTATTTGCATTTTTGACATTGTTTACGATTTACTGGTTTTGCTACGTCTTGTTTTCTCATTTGGAATCACCTTCATTCACTGGATAACGTTCTAAATCCCAGTCTGCAGGAATTTTGCTCATACATTTGCATACAGGGTCTAGCTCACAGTTTTTGCAGTCATCTTCCCCATGAGAGTAACAGTAATTTTTAAGAACCTGTAATGAGATGTAATCATTGATGTTAGTTGTTTTAATCATTCCAATTCCTCCAATCGAATGTATATACCTGGTATGTCCGCCCAGAACTTTTCAATCAGCTCACTGGCCACTCTTGAATCATTTACATAGAAACCTAACCTTTCCATGATATCCTTCAACGCTTTATTCAAATCATCCGTATCAGGCTTAGTATATTTATACTCCCCATCATGATGTTTACCAGTAGCTGGAAAACACCATCTTACGATTAATCTCAAAGGACCATCAAAAGGCTTATCAGGAATATGTGGTATCAAATGAGCTTTCAGTTTTTCTTTTGCACTTTTAAGTTCTGGTGGATCATAAAACTTCTTTGTGCCCATGTTCACCTTATGCTGTTGAGCAGTTGTAGTAGGTGGAATCATAGGCATGAAAAATTCAATTTTTCTTTTTTTATTTTTCTCCATTTTTTTACTAGGGTGCTCTAGGTTTGGTGCCCTCTATCGTGCGGGGTGAGTGTTCGTCGTGCGTAAGCTGTCGCACGACACTTACCCCCGCGTTAGAGGGGTGCGCCAAAAATATTTATATATATTTATATATATAGGTCGAACACACGCAGGGGTAGAACCTGCGCCACACTTGGTCGAGCGCACCCTTAATCATCCTTTCTTCTAATGCATTTCTTACCTTCTTCACTATAGTAAGTTTCAAAATTTGCAACTAATTCCTCGTTAGCCTTTTTTGTATTTCCTAACCAACTTAATAAAGTTTTTGAAGTAATTCCTATCTTTTCCGCAAGCTCATCAGCAGGCACTTCTCTACCCTCTATTTCAATGTTTGAGAATTCTATTTCAAACTGATTTACTTTCTTGTTTTTAGCTTTAGCTGCTTGTTCTTGTCTTCTTTCTTTAGCCTTTTCCCATTGAGGTTTGACATCATCAGGATCAATATCTTGAAGTGCTCCATCTTCATCCAATACATGTACTGGATATTCAAAATAAAGGTTAACTGGCGGAAACTTTGAGAACTCTCTCAATGTTCCTTCAATTCTCCATGCAGTAATTGATGTAGCTTTTGAACGTGCTTCGTTAACAAGATTATCAAGTTCTTTGTAGTAGTCATGGCCAAGCTTACTTTTACAAAAATCAATCATGATAGTTTGTGATAAAACATCATCTTGAGATAGTTCATTTAAAAGTTCAGGTCTATGTTCTTTTAAGTAATCGACACAAACTCTACAGGCACTCATATTTCTTAACTGTTTGTAATGTGATTCATTTAATTCTAGTTCAATTAAATCTAGCAATGCATCAGGATCACGTGCAAATACACCTGAACCACTAGCGCGGTCCATACTTCTTTTACCACCTTGAGAACCTTTCGAATGGTGATGGCAGTAGATTACTGATGTGCCTAACTCATTACAAATCTTGTCAAACTGGTTACAGAAATTAGCCATTTGGTCAGCACTGTTTTCATCTCCAGTAATAACTTTGTAAATTGGATCTATGACTACTGCTATATAATCCTTTTTAGAAGCTCTTCTAATCAATTTAGGAGCAAGTTTATCCATAGGAATAGATTTACCCCTTAAATTCCAAATATCGATATTAGACAAAGAATTAGGCTTAATGCCAAGTGCTTTATAAACATCCTTGAATCTATGCAAGCATGATGGTCTATCCAACTCCAAATTGACATACAATATTCTTCCTCGAGCACACTGCCATCCAAACCATTTTGTTCCTTCAGCAATTGCAATACACATCTCAATCAATGCAAATGACTTACCTGCTTTACTAGGTCCAGCAATAAGCATCTTGTGTCCTTGTCTTAGAATTCCTTCTATTAATGGTGGTGCAAGTTGAGGCATATCATCCCAAAATTCACTCAATGATTCTGGATCAGGTAAATCATCATTGATGCTTTCAATCCATTCATACCACTCTTCCCAGGAACTTTTACCAATGTTGGTATCAACAAGAAATTGTTTTCTTCCTTTTCTTGTAATTCCTGGCATTCTTGAAAGTCTCGAAGGGTTTCTATTTTGCGTATCAACATCCAGTCCATTCTTTTTACAAATGTTATAGAGATAATCAACACGCTTACGATATTCTTTCATATCTGCAGCTTCGATTTTTACAATTGCATGTAGGCTTTTACCACCTGAATGAACTAAACAAGCTATTGGAAGTTCTAATTCTCTCAATACTGCATTTTGTTCTTCGATTGCCATTGAATCGCTTTCTACAAGAGCATATTTAAAATCAGTCACATTTTGGTTCTTACAGCCTTTTCCATCCAACGGGTTAAATCGTATCCATGCACCTGCTTCTTCGTTGTAGTCGCCTAAAACTGCACCTATATCACCTTTGCAATTGTTCAACTGTTGTATAAGCTTTCCTGCTGTTCTATCCCAGCACCCTTGTGTTGGCAGATGTTTTTCATCTTTAAGCCATGTTTTAGTTACATATCCTACATTTTCAGTAGAATCAAAAAGCGTTTCCAGATAAGTAATCAATTCAGCTACTGGATTCCAGTTAAGAGGCTCTTTGACCTCTTTCCCTTCAATCCAATTCTTATCAACTATGACCTGTTCATCTTTATCAATAACATCATTCCAATCAAGTTCATGGCCACTTTCTTTTATTGGTGGAACCCACCCCTGATTTTTAGCATACTGAACAATAGTTCCGCCTGTTACACCTGAACCAGTAAAAGACTCCCATTTTCTATAGCATTCATTTTTATGATATCTTTTAGAGTCACGTTGACTCCAGTAATCCCAGTCACTAGCTGGATATCCTTCATATTTGAGTGCCATTCCAACACAACACCACTCTTGGTAGTCAAGCAAAGAAGGATCTATATTATTCAGTATTTCTAATAAATCAGTTGTATACTCCATTGTTAATCTCCTTCTTTATAAGTTGCTGGATCTATTCCATTAGGAACTCTCCACCCTGAAGCAGCTATTCTATTGATTAATTTTCTAGCTGATTCAAATGACCATGTTCCTACTTGTTTAAATCCTTTATTTTCAAGAAGCCTTATTTGTTTAGGTGTTGCTAAGCCTTCTTCTTGTCTTTTATGTAATCTATCAAGTAGCAATGTTGCTTTTCCTGCATTGTCTACACTATCAGGATAGATTCCATATTTTTCTAATGCTTTAATTTGTTTTTCACTTGCTGGTGCCATTTCCCAACCAAATGTAGGAACGTAACTTTGTAGGTCTTGGTCCATAATACTCATTTCAAATTGCAATGGATCAACAAGCTTTCTTTTTCTTTTACGCATTTCAGCAAGCTGTTTAGCAAGTGATTCTTCTCTTTGAGCAACGACATCACTTACAGCTTGTTCTTCAGCTTCTTCTATATCTATCGCTTCAAGTACATCTTCAGGAAGTGCTGAACTTGCCATTGTTTCTAAATTTTGTGTCATTTTCTTGGCAACTTCTTCATTTTCACAAATTAAGTTGGCTGGATGGCACAGTTCATGACGTTCCGTGTGCCACAAGAAATCTAGTAGTAATAGGTGGTCTTTGCCTTTACATAGACGAGTACCACGACCGACCATTTGACAATTACCTAAAATTGCAACTTTACCATGTCTTCTTGTTACCAATGTTCCTAATTCATTTTGTACACACCAACATTCCTCATTGGTATGTTCTTCTTTTACCCATTGTGAATGTTTAGAAAGTTTTATTCCAATTTTTACATAATTTTGTTTTTTTATATGCAATGTCCACAAATCACAGTGTCTTACTTTATTAGCTTTTTCAACAGAAATAGATGCTCTATATCCTCTATGTATGGCCATCAATTGTAATCTTTCAATAAAAGTTTTATTTCCTTTCCCAATATGATAAGAAATCCATTTATTTTTACGCCCATCACCATGATTAATTGCTTCAAGCATTATTTCAAATTGTTCTGTTGTCATATCAAATAATTTTTCACTCAAATCTTTTGACAAATAGGGTTCCAAACGTCCCCATCCTGTTTTATCTTTATCTCTTCCACGAGGAGCACCTTTTGATATAGTCCACATAACACAATCGCCATGAGCATTCCAATGAACGTTGAGCCTTTTAATCGTTTTCTTTGTATATTTAAATCCACATTCTTCTATACACTTTGTAATTTCTTTACAATATTCCTTTTGCTGTTCACCTTGTGTAATAGTAATTTGATTATTTAATTTATTGATTGTACCATCTGTCATTACCCAACCAATAAAAGTTAATTCAGCAGGAGTCAAAGGAACTCCTTTAAACTGATTATTTCCACAAACTGGAATATACGCTCCGTCTTTTAAATTTGCCACATATTCAGCTTCAGCAATCTTCCAACCTTTTCTACGCCGATTGTCATAAAGCATACGATGTTTATTGGTTACACGAATATCAGAAGATTGTCCTTTGATAGAACAAAAATATTCATCTTCGCCTAAATTTCTTCTAACTTTAGCTAATGCTGGAACGTATTGGATAGTATTAGTATTTATATCAAAAGCTGCAACTTTTTCTCCAATGTCAACATCTTTTTTCCATCCGTTTGTGGTTAATATTTCAGTCTCCGTATCTAAACAATAAAGACTTCTCACCTTCGTTGGTCGCAAAACGATAATGCAATCTACTGATGGACAATCCCATCCTTCAGTTAGAAGCATTGAATTACATAAAACGTTATATTTATCATTTTCAAAATCTTTTAGTATTTCTGCACGATCTTTACTGTCTCCGTTGACTTCAGCAGCTTTAAATCCGTTATTATTTAGAATATCCCTAAATTTTTGAGAGGTTTTTACTAAAGGTAAGAAAACAACTGTCTTTCTATCTTTACAATACTTTTTCATTTCTTGAGCTATCTGTTCAAGGTATGGATCTAACGCAGTCCCTATATCACTTACCTTGAAGTCACCAGACTGAACTCCGACCCCGGACAAATCCATCTTTAGCGGTAACGTAAGTGCCTTTATAGGTGTTAGATAACCTTCTTTGATAGCTTTTGGCAATGTGTACTGATAAGCTAGACTTTCAAAGTAGCTTCCTAAATTTTTCATATCTCCTCTATCAGGTGTAGCAGTTACACCTAAAACTTTAGCTGTATCAAAATATTCTAAAACTTTTTGATAGCCACTGCTCAAACAATGGTGCGCTTCATCAATAATAATCGTGTCAAAATAATCTTTAGGAAACTGTTCTAAACGTTTTTCTCTTTGCAACGTTTGAACGGAACCAACAACGATCCTGAACCAGCTTCCTAGGCAAGTCTCACTTGCTTTTTCAACAGCACATTTAAGACCTGTAGATTTGGCAATCTTATCGTTTGCCTGGTCTAAAAGTTCTCCTCTATGTGCCATAATAAGAACTCTATCCCCTGATTTAACACAGTCTTTAGCAACTTCCGCAAAGACTATCGTTTTTCCACATCCAGTAGGCAAAACCAAGAGAGTCTTTTGGACTCCCTTTTTCCATTCTTCAAATATAGAATCATGTGCCTCTTGTTGATAAGGTCTTAACTGCATTAGAATTGTCCTGCATTAAAATTAGGTTTTTGAGGTGCATCATCTTTTGGATAGAATTTTTTGATGTCATTGTATTCATTTCCGTTATAAGTTCTTGTACCGATTTTACATCTTCCAGTTGACCCAGGAACTGATGGCCAGTTCATTCTTAATGGTTCACCTTTTTTCTTTTGGCCGATTCCTCTAAAGAAAGCACTCAATAAACCTTCCACTTTTGAATGAAGGAATAATTTATGTTTAATAATTACTTCTTGCCCATTGTAGTCAATAGCAATGTCGACAGTTACTTGATTACAAGCAGGCATTTTTTCTGAACCATTAAATCTTGTTCTTTCCATTCCTTTGACTACAAAATCATAATCATCAGGTGGTAAGATAATAAACTCACCATCATTTTCAATGATTCCATCCCAATCTAATTCATGTCCGTTATCAATTCCTCTGTTATCCATTTATATTTCCTCCTAAAATTCTCTTACATTTGTATTAATAAATTCTAAAATTTGTGGCCATGCTCCTATCAATACTCCATTAATAAAGTTTGGATCATAATTTTCAACAGGTGTATCTTCAGGATAATAGCCTTTCATGCTTACTGCTTTTCTGATTTCTTCTTCAGTAACTAAAGCTTGATTCATTAAATCTTTCAATGCTGTTGGCAATTTACTTTCAACTGCTTGTTGTACTACATTTCCATTTTCAGTTGGCACCGCTTCTTGAATACCACCTTGTTGCAATTCTTTTTCAACTTTGATTTCTTCAACTACTGGTTGTTGTTGAGGAACTGTATTTGTAACGGGTGGAACAGTTACAGCTGGTCTTACATTTACATTTGTTTGATTATTGAATAAATGAGCAATTGCTGAATAATCAAGTGGCAATTCTTCAGGTAGATCATCTCTATTTTTTGCATCCCAACACGGATGATGTGTAGTGTACATAACACGTTGACCGCCTTGAGCTTTATGCTTTTTACCTTTATCATCAACTGCCACACTGAATGTTTTGTAGTTGGCAAACAAAACCATATCAGCCCACTCTTTAGTAATTGGAGCAGTTTGTGCTGTTGTCTTTTTACCTAGCTTCAACTCATAACGATCATAAGCTCCCATTTCATTAGGCTGTTCAAATTTACGAATAATTGCATGTGCTGTTAGAACAACATTGATATTGGCCACATCTACTACATCTTGGAGAAGATTTAGAAATCTTCCCCATTCTTCCGCAACATATGTATAGCCAGTACCATATCCAAATTCTTCTACTCCTGATTTACCATGTCTTGAGCAGACAGCTTCTGTACATAATCTTTCGGCCCAGTCAGCTGTGTCAATAACAAGTGTTTTACATGGACGATTGTTAATAACTGATTTTACTTCATCAATTAATATTTGCCAGCTTGTTGGCTTAGGCAATCTTCTTACATTGTATTTTTTTGTGGAACCTTCAGTATCAATAAATACTGGATCAGGAAATTTTGATGCAAATTTTGTTTTTCCAATTCCTTCAGGTCCATAGAAAACAACTTTTTGAGCACCATTGACTACTCCTTCAGTAATTTCAAAATTCATTAGAATTCACCTGCTTTCCATTGTGGTTTGTTTTCTACTGCTGATTGAACATCTTCTTTAACATATCCATCTTCGATAATAACTGAACATTCATCACCAGTAGAAACTCTTGTAGCAATAGCTTGCAATCCTTCTTGTTCGAGCCATGCATTGAACTCTGTTAAAGTTTTTAGATCCATTTGTTCTAGCTTGTCTAATAAGACAAAACCACAATCAGGATTTAGTTTACGAACGATAGCAGTAGAAACTCTTAATTGGTCGCTTCCGCTCATGCTGTCCCATTTCTTTCCTTTGTAAGTCAATTCATTATCTTCAATACTTAATTCAGGTAATGGTAAGTCAGCATTATTCAATAAGTCATATTTTTGTTTACGTACATCTTCAATTTGATTTGTAAGGTTGTCATATTGTGACTTATACCCTTTTGCTTCTTCTTCAGCTTTTTCTTTATCTAGATTAGCTCTAACTTTGCGATTGACTTCTTCAATTTCGGCCAAGTTCTTTTCTAATTCATCAGTTGATTGGTCATGAAGATCTAACGCATCAGTTTTGGCCATGCTTAAATCGTAAGTTGCCTTATTCAACTCTTCATTTTTATGTTGAAGCATTTGTTCAAGACGAGCTACTTCATCAGTTAATGTCTTAACTTGATACTCATATTGAGTAACCTTTTCTCTTTTTCTTTGGTTCTCACCATTTTTGGCAAGAATAGCTTGTTGCTGATTAATCAATTCTTGAGGACTGATTATGTCTGCAGGAACTCCTTCATAAAACAATTGTTCTTTAGCAAACTTTGCTTTTTGATCAGCAATACGTCCTAATGTCAATCGCTCTTGATAAAGCTCATTTTCTTGTTTTTGATAAACAGCTAGTTGATCACCAACTCCAATAATATTTAAAAGAACATTTGCTTTTTCTTTGTTGGATTTATTCATAAATTTTGGTAAATCCAAAGCTAGTTGTTCAATGAATGAATCCAATAATGTTTGGCCAGCTTTTTTACCTGATGGATCAGTAACTTTTAAGGAACTGTTCTTTCCTTTTCTTTCAACAATGATTCCATTGCTTAAAGTAACTTTTAATAAAGGCGGAATTGTTGAACCTTCCCTTACAGCATTGCTAGGTTTATTTCTATCTCCACCTAATGCCCAAGCAATGCTATCTAATACCGAAGTTTTACCTTGGTTGTTATCTCCACCAATGATTGTTAGACCATTTTGTGTTGGATCTATTTTAACTGCTTTGATTCTTTTGACGTTTTCAAGTTCTAATGCATTAATTTTTACTGTCATTGTTGCTTTCCCCTTTGTTCATTTCTTCAATTTTATTTTCAATAAGCTCTTTTAATGTATTCGTACATTTTTCGAACTCATTTATTGCTGATTTATAAATATCCTTTACTTGTTTTTTCTGAAATACCGTATGCTTCACTTAAGAAATCACTTCCGCTACTTCCTAATCCTGCATTCATTCCAAGGGCAAGATCGTCATCTTCATCATAGTAAACTGTAGATAGCAATCTGATAATGTTCAATTCAGGCTTTTCTTTAGGCCCAAAAATTAAATCCTTTCCACTGATTTTTGCTACTTCAATATCTTTTGCACCCGCATCTTTAGCAGCTTGAATAATACTTTCTAGAAACTTATCCATTTTTATTTCTTCCTCTTGATGTATATTTCTTTGTACTTGACACCAAAGCTGTTACTTTGATGTTCCACCCATACGTCAATGACATTATTTTTAACTGCCCCTCCACAATCTTCAGCCACGTAAATTTGGCCATCAATCATGATTTCACTTCCATATGGGATTATTTTAGGGTCTACAGCGATTGTATGATTGACTTGAGCTCTAACTCCTGTAGCGGTTAGATCTCCATACTCATCTTCTCCGTACCAATATGCGGTAATTCTAAAGACCCCTAGAGCTTTTCATTTAGAAAGCTCTTCAACTTCTTTTTGTAGTTGGTCCTTTTCAACTGCAATACACTCGTACATTGCTTTGTACTTTGTGTATTCTTGAAGTTGTCCTTGAGCATCATTAAGTTCACTTCTATAAAGCTCAATCTGTTTAGATTGTTCTTCATACTTTGCTTCTACTGATTTAGCTTGAGCATAACCAGTTCCTGCAAAGATTAAACTTGCTACACAAGCACCAAACAATGTAACCTGTGCTTTTTGAGTTAATCTCATATTGCAAATCCTCCTGATTTTATTTATAATTTGGTTGGTTATGTTGTGTGTCCTTTATAAGGGCACTTTTTTCATTTAAAGAATTAAGCAATGCAATAATCAACTCTTCGCTAGGACTTTTATTGAAATGATTCATATAATCCTCAAATGCTTTTCTAGGAATATGTACATTTCTTCTCTTTCCTGAAGCATCAACACTTCCAGGAAATGTACCTTGTTGGATAGCATTGATTATGAACTCCCTGCTTTTGTGAGTTATCTTCATTACCTCTTCAATTGAAATATTGAATTCATCATTCATGATCATCACCCCTTGTAATAACAATGTAGTATTCTTTACATTCTAGAAATCCTTTGCCTACTGTCTTTGTAAAGAGTTTTGCTTTTAGATCAGTATCTTTAAATGATGTTTGATTCATTTCATTAATAATACGTTTAGCGTACTCACTATCACCATACCAAGGAATTTTTACAGGCTTTACCATGTTTTTTTCACCTCCTTTCAAAGTAATGTTCTAACTAAAATAGCTAAGCAATCTGCAACAAAACAACATGCAACGATAATCGTCACTAATCCTCTTGTTGATAGTTTCATATTTTTGTACCTTCCCTTCTTTTTTGAACTAAACGATTTGCTAATTCATACCAGCTTTTTCTATACCAGTTACGATCTCTTGCTAAACAGATACAAACGATAACAAGTAATAAATTAACTAGTATTGAAATACTTAATATCCATTCCATAATTTTTCTCCCTTCTACTACTGACCATCAAGGAACCAACCTCTATTACAAAATGAAAACTTCACGTATTGTATTAAAAAGAAATTTGTTATTAATTTGGTGTTTCTATGATCATCAACTTTAGGAATCTAATAAAATAGGCTTTGCTAGAGATTGATTCCTGGATGATCAGTAATTTATTTAATTTTTTTCGACATCCTTCATCTCTTTCTTTATAATTAAGTTATCGGTACGGCAATATCGAAATTTAACTAGAAAGCGAGGTGAAAATAATGCGTTTAAATAATGAATGTGTACGTGACTTACTTTTAGCTATTGAAGAAAATGTAGGTCTTAAAGAATACATGTCCATTGATAGTCTTCAATTAAAAAGCTATTCTCAAGATGATTTGCAATATACCGCATTAAAATTAGAAGAAGCTGGATATATAAATGCAAAAGTTTCAAAATATCTTGATGGCTCAATGGATATTTACATTTTTTCCTTAACTTGGAACGGTCATAAATTTTTAGATAACATCCGTGATAATAATGTTTGGAGTAAAACTAAAGGAATTGTTTCTAAATTTGCATCCGTTTCCCTTGATGTGCTTGAAAAAGTAGCAGCACAAGTAATCACCAACATGATTTCTCAACAAATTGGACAGTAGTTTCTACTGTTCTTTTGTTTTGACATCACCGAAAAATGATAATGTAATTTTTGAAATGCAATCGATTGATTTCTCAATTTTTAAATTAAGTATTTTTTTAATTTCAACACCATCAACAAATAAACGATACTTATCATTATCGATTTCAACTTGAACATTATTAATTTTTTCCATCCTATGCCCTCCTATTTTTGAATGTTCTTTCCTAATAACATACAATTCTCCCTTCTTAATAAGTTTTAATCAGTTAATACATCAAGCTCTTTTAATTCTTCTTGAGTTAGACAACCTATAATAAAGTCGTTACTTTTGAACTTTTAAATTAAAAAAATATTCACTAATATCTGTACTATCTAATTGTAATATTACAATAGCTTTTTGGATTTCATCCTGTTTAAATTTTATTTTATTGTTCAATTTAAGAGAAATTGTTCTAGTAGAAAGCCCCATTAAATCAGCAAACTTTGCTTGTGTACCACACTTTTCAATAATTCTACCATTTAACTTCGAATAATCATATGCCATTGCTTGTCACCTCCTTTTGTCGTTAGTTTTGAACCACTTACATCATAACTTATTAAAAATTGTATGTCAACGATAAATTCAAAATAAACGATTTTTTTGTCGTTAATATTGAATTTAAGTTCAAAAGATGCTATATTATAAACAAAAGAAAGGAGATAACTATACATGAAAGAATCAAGCACAAAAGAAAGGCTTATTTATTATATGCAACAAAATAATTTAAAGCAGGTAGATGTTGTAAATCTTTGCCAGCCATACGCAAAAAAATATAATGTCAAATTTAATAAATCAGATATTAGTCAATATGTTACTGGTCGTGCCGAGCCTAACCAAGATAAATTATATGTTCTAAGTAAAGCTTTAAACGTAGACGTAGCTTGGCTGATGGGATATGATGTTCCAATTGATAATAAAGTTGGAAGTATTATGTTTGGGGAAGAATTAGAAGAATATTTGAAATCTGCTAGCAAAGAGCTAAACTTGCCTTTAGATGTTATAAAAAGCATGTTTCTTGATTTAAAAATAAAGTCCCCTACTGATCTTAGCTATGATAATATTCTAGCTAGTATAAAAAAATATTTAAAAAATAAATTTAATGAAAAATGGGACCGAGAAAGCGATATGTTTTGTGCAAGAATGAATGCTTTTTATTATTTATTTGAATCGATTGGATGGAACTATAGAACAATTCAAAATGAAGATACTGACAACAATGATACTATCTATGAACTAAGCAGCAAAGATATAAATATTAAAATATCATCAGAAGATTATGCTGATATGACTGATAAAGTAGTTAATACGCTTAAAGATGAACTACAGGCATTAATTATAAAATCAAGCAACATATTTAATGATTAAAAAAACACAATTGGGAGGATTAAGGAAATGGAAAAGAAAAAAGATCTATTAGATTTATAGAATTAACCAGCAAAGGAGGAATACGAATGAAAAAATTTTTAAAAAATGAAAAATTAAGATTAATAGCCTTACTAATTATAGCATTAATTATAATTTGTTTTGCATTTATCTGTATATACAGCATCCAAAAAGAATTGGCTACAGTAATTTTTATACCTATAGAATTAGAAATAGTTAAAAAAATAATTATTACCTTTTTAGATATTTCAAATAAACCTAAATTAATGAACGAAGCAAAATTATTTCACGAATGTGGTGTAATAACAGCTGAAGAATATGAAGAAAAAAAACAATACATAAGACAAAAACTTGAAGATATAGAATATGTTGAAAGGACTACAGAATTGCCAACAAATCAAAAAGAAAAATCAGAAAATAACACTTCAAACCCATATGAAGAAGTAAAACAACTAAAAGAATTATTAGACATGGGTATTATTACTCAAGAAGAATTTGATCTAAAGAAAAAAGAATTATTGAAATTATAAAACATTCTTAAAAGGAGGAATGATAAATGCCTGATGAAAATAAAATGTCAATTGAAAAATACATTAGTGATAGACTCGATGATCAAATAAAATATTATGATTTAAAGTCAATTGAATACAAAAAGAAACATGAGAATATTTCTCTTGCAACAATTATTATTTCAGCTTTAATTGCCCTTGTACCTGCTTTTATAGATATATTACCCAATTGCAAAAGTATAATTACATTTCTATCCGCTTTGCTTGCTGCAACTATAACAGTATTACAAACAATTGATAAACTAAAAAAATATAACGACTTATTTTATCAATTTAGAATGACATGTGAAAAATTAAAGCAAGAAAAAGAGTTATATTTGTATCAATCAGGCGAATATAAAAGAACTGATGAAATGACAAATGAACAGTTATTTGTTGAAAGATGTGAAAGCATTATGGCAACCGAAAACGGCACATGGGCTCAATTAAACGAAAAAAAAGCAAACTAATTAGTCTGCTTTCGAATAAGTATTTTTAAAAATATCAGGTTTACAAGGATAAAACTCTCCTTTTATTCCTTTGATTATATAGTCACCAATATCAGCAATATGATTACCTTCTAAGGTTTGAATGATTAAATAAGTTTGTTTTGGAACACAACATGATCCACAAAAAGAAATTATTTCATTTGTGTTATCTCCGTTCCATTGAACAGCTTCAATAGTTACTGGTTTCTTAGTATATTTATTAATCATATTATCAATTCCTTTCAAGGTTAATTATAACAAATTCATTAGAGAAAGGAAGTGAAATATATGCCATATTTAAGAGATTATCACATTTTGATTAGCCATTCATGGACCTATAGTGATCAATATGACACTATAGAATATTGGTTAAATAGCACAAACTATTTTGAATGGTCTAACTACTCAGTTTGTTGTAATAATCCATTAAATACAAAAACTGATGCTGAGCTTAAACAAGCACTTACAAATAAAATAGCAGCTTGCAGTTGTGTAGTTGTAGTATCAGGAATGTATGCTAGCTATAGTAAATGGATTGATTATGAAATCAATGAAGCTATTCGTTTTGGTAAACCGATTATAGGTTTAAGACCTTGGGGACAAGAACGAGTGCCTTCCAAAATTTTAAACAATGCTACAAAAATGGTTGGATGGAATAGAGATAGCTTAATATCAGCTATTAGACAATACGCACTTTAAAATTAAAACTCCCCCGCTACCAACAGGAGAGTATAAAATAAGGTACTACCAATACCTTAAAAATAAAATGACCTACCAAAGTCCTTTTACGTACTCAATTCTACCACATAGAGCACGTTCAAGGCAAATTAAATTGAAAGGACGTGTTTTTATTATGCCTAGAAAAGCAACATATAAGCGTAGACCAAATAATAGTGGTACAGTAGTTAAATTATCAGGAAAGAGAAGAAAGCCCTACTGTGCAAGAATTTTAAGCAATGATAGAGATTTGATTACTGGTAGAAAGAAACAAGTAGCTATTGGCACTTTTGAAACTGAACTAGAAGCTTTAAATGCTCTATCTCTTTATCATATGACTTCTAATAGAGAAATAACAAAGAATGAAGCTAAAGAATTGAATAATGACTTATACAACAAAATACAATCCAAAAGAGATAACATACCAACATTTAAAGAAATCTTTGATATTTTAAATGAAGAAGAGTTTTCATTGTTATCAAAATCATCAAAAGCTGGATATAATTCATGGATCAAACACTTTAAAAAAATATATAATAGAAAAATAAATGACATTGACTTGCAAGATTTACAATTTATTTTTGATAATGATAAATGCGGTACAGGAACCAAAAACCATATGAAAGTACTTTGTATTAAAATTTTCAAATACGCAGTTATTCATCAATATATTAATCGTGATGATGATTATACAGAATTTATTAATTGTGGTAAGAATGAAGAAAGTAAAAAGCATTATGCCTTCTCATATGATGAAATTAAGCGTTTGAGGGAAGAAAACACCGACATCGCTAAAATTATACTTATTTATATTTTTAGTGGACTACGAGCAAATGAATTACTTAATATCGATAGAAAAGATATTCATATTGATGAAGTTTGTAATGATGATGGTGTTGAAAGAAAAGTATCTTATTTCTTTACTGGTTTAAAAACAGATGCAGGAAGAAACAGAGTTGTTCCAATCCATGATTTTATTAAACCTTTTGTAATTGAATTGCTGCTAAAGAAAAGAAAAAGAATTATTGATAATACATATAGTATTTTTAAAGATGCTAGTTTCAATCCATATATGAAAGAATTAAACATGAATCATACCATGCATGATACAAGAGTTACATTTACTACTTTATGTCAATTAAATAATGTTGATGTTTTTAGTAGAAAAAGAATTCTTGGCCACAAAATGAAAGATATTACTTTTGATACTTATACTGATACGATCATCAATAAATTATTCGTAGAAATAAATAAAATCAAGGTGTGATTTTTGTTACTAATTTGTTACTAATTAGGTACATTTAGTAACATTTAATCGCCCAAAACCCTTGATTTTACGTCATTTTCTATTCTATTTTTTTCATATTTTGAAAAAATGTAAAAAGTAGCATTTGCTACTTTTCATACATCTTTGGTTTATATAACGCTCTATTTTCTAATGAGAATACACGTTTTGTAAATTTTCCATATTCAACGGTTTCTAAAGCTTTATCCATCATCGCCATACGAGCATCTATATTATCAATTAAATATAAAATCTCTGCTTCTTTGATTTGCGGAAGAACAGGTGAACCATATTCATTTTTTCCATGATGTGCTAAAATCATATGTTGTAATAAAGTTACTTCTTCTCCTTCAATATGAAGTTTATCAGCAGTTTCTTTAATCATTGCATTTGAAATAGAAATATGACCTAATAGTTTTCCTTCTAACGTATATTCTGGAACAACAGGACCACTTAATTCAATTGTTTTTCCTAAATCATGTAATGTGATTCCAGAATATAATAGATCTTTATTAAGCGTTGGATATAAAGTGCAAAATGATTCTGCAACTTTTAACATTCCATACGTATGATAAGCCAATCCTGAAACATATTCATGATGATTTTTGCTAGCTGCTGGATAATAAGATAATTTTTCAATATTTTCTTCAAATAATGTTTTTACTAATTGATGTAATTTTAAATTATCTATTTGATCAATAAACTTTTTAATTTCATTGATCATAAATTGACTATCCAATGGTGCTTGTTTTAAAAATTTAATACGTTCTTTATCATCTTGTGACGCTAAATGAATCTTTACAATCTTCATCTGTCTATCTTCATTATATTTTATAACATCACCTTTTATTTGAACAACTGAACCTTTTACTAGAGTTTGTACTTGTTCTTCACTAGCATTCCATAACTTAGCATCAATAGATCCTGTATCATCTTGTAATGTCATAGATAAATACGTTGAGCGATGTGCTCCATTGGTTTTTCCTGATACAACATGATTAATTAATGCTTCAATTAAAACACCATCATCACCAGGTTTTAAACTTGCTATTTTATTCATCATTATTCTCCTTAACTTCTAGAATATTCTTAATATCTTCGTAATTATATCCTTTTTTTAACAATGTATCAATTATTTTGTTTCTTAAATCTTTTCCTTCTAATTTTTTTTCATAGCGATGAGATGCTTTTAAATAGTCTTTTTCCAAAGCTAATTTTTCTTTCTCTAAATCATATTCAAAATCATACTCTGCCATTGCTTTATCAATAACATCATTTGTAAATCCCTTTAAAAATAATTTTTCTTTAATTTTTCTTTGAATGTTACGATAAGAAATCGTGTTGTTCCTTTGGTAATAATTATTGATTAAAAGCATCGCTGCTTGATATTCTTCATCATCATCAAGTTCTTCTAAACATGTATCTATTATCTCAGTATCAACACCATAATTTCTTAAATTATAAATTGCTTTGTTATGTCCTATTCCCAAACGTGTACATCTTTTAAAATAATTCATTGCGTACATTTTATCATTAATTAAATTTTTTTCTGATAAAAGTTGAATAGTAGTATCAAGTTGAGCATCATCATAATCTCCAGAATCCATTAATTTCTTTCTCATTTGTTGTTCGGTATAATCTTTAATAGATAAATACTTCAAGGCTTTGTTATATGCCCTACTGATTTGTTCGTGATCTTTAAGTGTATTAAACTGGTTTCTATCAATTGTTTTCCCTCGATACAGTTTATATTGATCTATTACTTTATCTGATAATTCTAATGTTACAGCACTTTCATTTTCATCATAAGTAAATGAAACCTCATTTTTATTATTCTTTATGGGAAATATCGAAACAATTGTATAAGTATATTCTTTAATAAGAATGGCTTGCTTATAAACTTCTAATACTTTCTTAGCAAATGTTTCTCCACTATACTCATTTGCTTTTTTTAATGCATTTTCTTTTAAAACATCTAAATCCATTTCCATAGCATCTAATATAAGTTTTGGTAATTCATCTTCATTTTTAAAGAAAAAGCCATTTTTTCCATCATCAATAACATCTTCAAGTTGATCATCATAACGAGCAATAACAGGAATAGAAGACGCCATTGCTTCAATATAAGTCAATCCCTGTGTTTCAGATAAAGATGCTGAAATAAACATATTAGAAATATGGTAATGTGCTGGAACCATTTCACCACTTTGAGGCCCTGTAAAAATAACATATGATTCAATATGATCATTTTTTACATATTCTTTTAACTCTTCTAATTGTGGTCCACCCCCAACAATTAAAAAACGAATATTATCATTAATAGCGACAACTTTTTTTAAAGCATCTATGATAACCGTAATGCTTTTTTCAGGAGCAATTCTTCCCAAAAATGTAAGAACAAAATGATTTTGTAAATGATATTTTTCTATTAAACTTTGACATAATTCGTTGTTTTTATTATTAACTGAAAAACGTTCAAGTTCTAATCCCGTAGGAATCGTATAAATATTTTTTTGTTTTAAACCATAATGGATTAAAGCATCTTTTGTTTTATTTGAAGGAACAATTAATCCTTGACAACTATTTCCATAAAATTTACTAATTTTTGTAATTACTTTTTTGACGACAGTATCTACTGTTTCAGAATTGATTGGATTAATATAATGTGAATAATCTGTCCACATAGTATGATACGTATAAACAACAGGAATATCTAAATATTCTGCAGCAATTCTTCCAAAAATACCAATACCAAATTCTGTTTGAACATGAATGACCTCTGGATTAAATCTTTTAATTTCTTTCATACCCTTAAAAGAAAAAATATTACATGCCCTGTAGCCATAAAGAGCTTGTATTTCTAATCCTGGCACTCTTAAAACTTGATCATCTAGGCTTTCATCATAAGTTGTATCACTTGGAAGTTCACTTGTTACAACTAAAACATCATGTCCTAAATTTACAAGTTTATTTCGTAAAATATTCGTTGATGTAGCAACACCATTAATATCAGGTATGTATGTATCTGAAAAAAGTGCTATTTTCATAAAGACCTCCTATTTTTTAAAATCATCAAATTCAATTTCTTCTATATCTTCTATAACAATTGTTTGATTATTTTCTGTAATTTCTTTTTTATCATTTTTTGTTGCAAAATTAAGTTCTCTACTAAATGACATTGTAAGACCTCCAAGAATAAGACCAGCATAATAAGTAGCAAATCTCCAAACAAGTAAAGTTGCTGATGTAGCTCCTTTTAAAAAGTAACGAAGTAAAATATAAAACGAACCTTCACTACCCCCACTTGCTCCTGGTAATGGTACAAAATCTGAAATCAAATAAACAAAAGCAGTAATTCCAATTAAATCAAAGAAATGTCTCCAAGAAAGAGGAACATTCATTGCAAGAGAACAAAAAAATGGAATACTATAAAGAATTGTCAATTTTAATACATTTAATCCTATTGATTTAAGTAATATTGGTTTGTTTTTTTGTAATAAATTAAGTTCGATTCTAAAGTTTTCTAATTTTCTTTCAATTTGAGAACTTACCTCTTCATAGCTTTTCACTATATGTAATTTTGCTAATACTTTAACAACATTATTACTTAAAAAATTTTGAAGTTTTTCAGACTTAGCTCCTAAAAACAAAGTAGAAATAACCACTAAATTAATAATAAATCCAACAAATGCTAGTGAAAAAAAGCCAGAATACAATTTACTAAAATAAACAAATTTTAAAAGCATAATGATAGATGTATACACAACCAATACACTTTGATAGACAATAAAAATCATTAATAAAATACTAGACGAATAAGTTGCTTTGATTCCTTGTTTATTAAAAGCATATACTTGATAAAATTGTCCACCAGAGGCCATTGGCGTGATTCCATTAAAGAAAATACCGGCCATTGCATTTACGATTCCTTGTTTTAAGGTATAATCTTTTTTATATACTTTAGCAAAAAGTGTCAAATTCATTGCATTGATTAAATAAAAAATACACATTAAAATGGCAACAACCAATAGCCACCCTAAATGACAATGTTTTAACGATTTAATCGTTCCTTCTAATTGATTACCAATTGAAAAATAAATTGATAATCCACCAACTATTAGAATAATAGCTACATTTAGTATGTATTTTTTTATATTTTTTTTATCCATAATATTATCCTCTAAAGAGATTCAACTTTTTCATATACCTCTTTTAATTGTTTTCCTATTAGCAATAAATCTCTTTCTTTAGCAACTTTATAACCTTCTTCTATTGTCGAAGGTAATTCGTGATTAATAATTTTATTAATATAATCAATAAAGTCTTGATTTGTTTTCCCCTTATAACAATTAACTCGATCTTGCATCCATGGATCAAAAGCAGGAATATCCCTTAATAATATTTGTGTTTTGCAAGCTAAAGCTTCTAAAACAACAATTCCTTCTGTTTCTTCACGTGATGGAAAGAAAAAAACATCTGCTCTACCATAAGCACCTTTAATAATATCTCCACTAACATATCCTGGTAATATTAAATTTTCTGGTAATTCTTTGAGTAATTTTTTTATCTTAGATGTTGGGTTGGATAATCTAACATCTCCAAACCACATAAATTTTACACGAGGCATTCCTCTTGCAACTTCTACAAAAGTATCAAATCCTTTTCTTTCAAAAAGCCATCCTACAGATATAACAAGTTTATCCTCTTCAGAAATATGAAACTGTTGCGTAAACTCATTAATTTGTTTAGATGTTGGATTAAACTGTGCAACATCTACACCATTAGAAATCGGATATATTTCCTTATTTAAATCATATGACTCTAATAAGCTTTTAGAATATGGTGTTGGTGTAATAATAACATCAGCTGAATTATAAAGATACACAAGCCATTTTTTATAAAGACCAGCAAAGGAATTAGAAAACATAAAAGAATTTTTAAAATCTTCTTCTGTACTATGTGCATGATAAATAATCTTCTTATTATTTTCTCTTGCCTGTTTAATCATTGAAATACTATCAGGATAGATTGTATTAATGTGTAAAATATCATAATCCAAATCGTTTTTATCAGTCGTAAATTCAATATTATTTAATGTTAAAGCTTTCTTTTGGTGGTAAAACGCACGACCTATTCCAGACTTCTTAATAGCATTTTCCATTCCAAAATATAATTTAATTTTCATATAAAACATCACCCAATCTATTATAACATATTTTTATTTTTGAAACTATATAATCAAGAATTTTACCCTATTAGCTAGCTACAAAAAAACAATAAAATAATAGCATTCAAATTTGAACTTATGATTAACAGCATGTAAAAACATAAAAAAAAGAAGGAACTGGCAACGAGCTATTTTCGCACAATGTACTATCTTCGCC
>ERZ838399.340-NODE-340-length-59497-cov-7.496417_pt1 | contig 59497 bp, 50 predicted proteins | sample MGYA00519683_ERZ838399 | MGnify/ENA primary metagenome ERZ838399 (study PRJEB31850, sample SAMEA3708833) | human gut metagenome | biome: human gut; feature: human-associated habitat; material: faeces | place: China | collected 2014 ...
AACTGGTTAGGAATTCTCAATCAGAATTTTCTTCCACATGTATGCCTCAAGAGCCATTTTATTCGTCCCGCCTATCTGTTACTGTCCCGCAATAAAAGCTGTATTTCAAGTTTTTATATTTATTATTAATACTTTTCTCCCCTCAGAATTCTGTTACCATCCCGGACTGCCTTTACCCGACAAGAACGCCTGATTTACATATGTTTTGTTGATCTGTCCAGAAAGCAAAAGCTATAATTGAATAAAAAAAAAGAGTTTCTTTTTCAGTTTTTAAGATATTTTTAACTCATTTTTCTGAAAACGGTTAAAAATCAACAAAACCCGTCTCAGGAAGGATTTCTGATGTCAGTACATACAACCTGCACTCCGACTCTCAGACCACTGTACTGCGTGATGCTCACCGCACTCCTCACCGCCAGCATGACGGCCGGCGCAGCACTCATCACCACCGGCGGCGATCACACCGTAACAGAGAGCACAGTCGACGACACGCTGATTAAATTCACCGACCCGGCCACTGCTACCGTGAAGCTGCCCGATGGCGGCACCACCGTCAACGCCACGCTGCGCGGCATCGATCTCGCACGCTCGTCTGCACCGTCAGGCACCGGGACAATTACCGTGAACGGTTCGCTCACCATCAATCTCACGAATACAACAACAGCTGATCTGGATGAGCGCGGTCTCTACGCCATCTACAACGACGCACAGAAGGACTCTGCCGGCGCCGCACAGACGCTTATCCTCAACGGCGACCTTAATATCACAGAAACGATTACGCCCATCTCAGGATATCCGCTCACGTTTGGCGGTGTGCGCACACGCGGCACCACCATTATCAACGGCAGCGTCCGTCTCACAGACTCCACTTTCACAATCCCGAAACACAGGTTAACCAGCCAGACCTCGATACACCTTATCACTGCCAACGACACCGAAAACAATGCCACCAGTACCATCCGGCTTACTGTCGGCAAAGAGGACGGCAGCTCCACACTGACCGTTAACAACGTCAGGGCAACGGTTACGAATTCCACCGGTGTGCTCTACGTCCTTAGCGCCACACAGGCCGGGGCGCATCTCCGGGCGGCGGCCGATATCTCGGACGTCTCGATCGTCAACACAGAAGGCAGTGCCACAATTTACGGTCTCAAAGCCGATGCCGCCACACTCCTTATTACAGAAGAACCGGTCAGCATCCGCAATCTTACAAGTGAAGGCAGCTCTGCATCGGTCACCGGTTTATATAACTGGGACAGTTCGACACACATTAACAGCACTCTGAGCATTTCCGGTCTGACGGCCACTGCCCGCGGTGCGTATGCCAATCCACAGGCCACAGGTCTGTATCTCGCCGGCACAAATCCGGACACCATATTCAAAGACACTGTAAGTGTCAACGGTGTACACGTCAAAGGCGGTTCGATGCAGCAGGCTACCGGTATCCAGATTTACCAGCCCAGAGGGGGCATTACTTTTGAAGGCCTTGTTAATGTGACGGATGTGCTCACCGACGATGAGTACGGTGAAAGCTATGCCATTCGAAACAAGCTGTATAATGACGACTCGCCGCTTTCTATCCGAAGTGCAAAGATGGAAGGCGATATTCTCAACGATGAGTCCCCCCATAATCCCGTCACGCTCAGTTTTGATGGAGCAGAGAGCTATCTGCGCGGCTTTTTCCGGGACCTTAACATGGCCGGTGCGCACAGCTCTCTGACGCTGCAAAACAATGCCCGCTGGGAGGTTGTGAGTTCAAACCTAGACAATCCCGCCAGTCCGTGGTCGGGTGACATCAACACACTCGATACGCTTACTCTGAATCAGGGCCGAATTTTTGTCGGCACAACGGAAAGTGAATGGAGAGACACGAGCGTTCTCTATCCAGCCGCACAAGAGCGACTGCACGCCACCAGCACGCCAACTGAACTCACCGTGACCTCGCTTGGCGCCTCCGGTAGTGATTCTGGCAGCATCTACCTGCGTGCCTATATGGAAGACGGCAGCGACAGCTCGGACAGTCTGCACGTCACGGGAGCGGTTAACGGCTCCTACACACTCCACGTCAAGGCTGGCGGCAATCCTTCCGGCGGAACACCCGCCCAAAGTCAGGACAACAGCTATCTGGTCAAAGTTGACAACACCACCACGCCCGACAACGCTTTCACGCTTGCCGAAACGGTGTACGGCCCCTACATCGACCTTGGCCCCTATGTCTACGAGCTTGCCGAACCGAGAACCGACGGCAGCGCTAAAGAGTGGTATCTCAAGCGCGTCCTGCCGGGCGTCTTCGCCATCGCCCTCGCCCGTACCGGCGTATTCGCCCGCCGGCAGTGTGGTCCTTTCGCTCGGCAACCTGTATCTGCCTAATATGCTCTTTACCGGTCAGATCGCTGACATGCAGCGGCGTATGCAGACGCTGCGCGAGCCGGCCTACGACAACTGTCTGACACTTTCCGGCATTTATACCGAAGAAAAGGCTGACGCTGCCGGCTGCAGCAAAGAGGACTGCCGCAACGCCATCCGCCGCGTGAGCGAGGACGGCGCCTGGGTGAGCGTGAACGCTGATCAGTCGCATATGCCTGGCATGGCCGGCACACGACTCAAGCAGAAATCGACCCGCATCAGCATCGGAGCGGACCGCAAGCTCGAAGGCAGCGCCTGGCTCATCGGTGCTGGCGCACACTACTACGACACGCGACTCGAGGCGGACCGCAGCGCGTACTACGCGCGCGGCGACGCGGATGCGTACGGTGCGGATCTGTATGCGCTCTGGACAGACTGCTGCGGACTCTACAGCATGTTCACGCTCTCCTTTGACCGGTATTCGGCCGACCTGAAAACGCACACACTCGGCGGCGTGCCTGTCACAGGCGCCAAGAGCAACACCGGGATTGTCTTCTCGGCTCAGGCGGGCAAGAAGATCTACCTGAGCGATGCGCAGTCCTGGTATGTTGAGCCTAACGCCGAGCTTATCTACTCGTACATCTTTGGCGACGATTACCGCCTGAGCAACGGGCTTGAAGTGCGAGAGCGCAACTTTGATTCGCTCATCGGCCGTGCAGGTGCGGTTATCGGTCATACACTGCGTGTGGACGGCGTCAAACGCGGTGAGTGGTTTATGCGGTTCGGCCTGAGCCGTGAATTCCTCGGCAAATCCGAACTCGTTATCAACAACGAGCGCTTCAGCGAGGATATGCTCCCGCCGCATGTTTACTACGGTCTCGGCTTTAACTGGTCGGTATCGGATTCGCTTCGCGTCTATGCCGCGGCGGAACGCTCGAGCGGCAACAACTACACGCGCGACTACGATATCCAGGCCGGTCTGCGCTGGGTGTTCTGAGCGCCTGAGAGCGGTCACGCCGCAAACTGAAAACGGCCGTCTGAGAAAAGTCTCAGGCGACCGTTTCTGCTGTGTGAACCGGGCTTTGTGTCAGAAAGCCGAACGGGCGGCTCTCAGATACACGTACATCGAATAGATCGTGAGCACGGCGGCAACGTACATGAGCACCGTGCCGATCAGGGAGATGTTCACCGCCCCGGTGAATATCGAGGTGTTGATGATGATCGGATCCCACCAGAGCAGACTCGGAATGGCCACCATCTGGGCGATCGTTTTGATTTTCCCGAACCAGTTGACTTTCACTTTGCCGCTCTCGCCCACTTTGGCCATCCATTCGCGCAGCGCCGAGACGGTGATCTCACGCGCGATGATGATCATCGCGAGCAGCATGTCGCAGCGTCCGAGTCCGACAAGAGCCACCAGTGCGGCGGAGACGATCAGTTTATCGGCCACCGGGTCAAGAAAGGCCCCCATCGGGGTGGCCCATCCCGCATAGCGGCGGGCAAGAAAGCCGTCCACGGCGTCTGTGATCGCGGCGAGCACAAAAAGCACGCAGGCAAGCACATTCTTCTCGGACATCGTCAGCCAGGCGGCGGGGAGGTAGAAAATCGCAATGATGAAGGGGATCATCGCGATGCGTGCCCAGGTGAGCACCATCGGCATGTTGAGTTTAAACGGGGGCTTGAGTTTCGGCATTTTCAGGCAGATTGGTTAGTTTTTTACCTTCACACTGAGTTTTCCCGCGGGAAAGTGTTTCAATATTAACACCCGAGATCAGTCGATGTCTGTGCTCTGGTGCAGCTGCGCGTAAATTTTCATTGCGAGCGCGGCAGAGATTCCCTCCACACGGGCAATCTGTTCGGCACTTGCGTTTTTGAGCTGCTTCATGCCGCCGAAGTGCGTCAGCAGTCTGCTGCGGCGTTTCGGCCCCACCCCCTCGAGATCCTCAAGGCGCGAAGTGTGGCGGGTTTTGGCGCGTTTTGCACGCATCCCCGTGATGGCAAAGCGGTGCGCCTCGTCGCGCACCTCGGCAATGAGCATCAGCGCGCGGCTCATGGTGCCGAGCACCAGTGCTTCACGCCGCTCACCGTTGATTTCCGGGAATATCAGCGTCTCGAGCCCGGTCTTCCGGCCCTCACCCTTGGCCACGCCGACAATCACCGACAGGTCGAGTCCGAGCTCGACAAAAACCTGACGGGCCATCTCCACCTGCCCCTTGCCGCCGTCAACGAGCACAATCGTGGGCAGCAGCGCCTCGCCGCGCGTCACCGGACGGTAACGCCGCTCAAGGACCTGCCGCATGGCGGCGTAGTCATCCCCGGGTTCAATCCCCGTGATGTTAAAGCGCCGGTAGAGCGAGGACTGCATCCGCCCCTCACGGTACACCACACAGGAGGCCTGTGTGGCCTCGCCCTGCGTGTGCGAAATGTCAAAGCACTCGATGCTCACCTTCATCGGATCGCCGTCCTCGGGCTCGATCCCGAGCACCTCGATGAGTTCTCTCAGACGCGTGAGCTGATTACCCTCCTCCTGCAGATGCCGCATGAGTGCCACTCTGGTCCCCTCGCGGCACATCTCGAGCCAGCGCCGGCGCGCGTCGCGCGGCTCGGTCACCACCGTGATGCGCCGGCCGGCCACGTTGCTGAGCGTCTCCGTCATGCGGCTGACAAAGTCGTGCCGCGTTTCATCATCCATCTGCGAAGCGTCAACAATGAGCACCGCCGGCACGCTCATCGTCTCGTAATGCTGTCCGGCAAACGCCTCCAGAAGCTCCTCAGCCGAGGGCATGAGCGCTTCGGTGCGCTGTGCGATCTTCGGGAACGTCGGACGGTCACCGAGGTGGCGTCCGCCGCGGACCATGGCAAGATTCACGCACGCCACGGCGCCCGAGACCGCCACGGAGAGAATATCCGCGTCCGTGTCCCCGCCCGTTGTCTCAATGGCCTGCTGCTCCTGAAGGGTGGTGAGCGCCGCGATGCGGTCGCGGTAGAGCGCCGCCTCCTCAAAGGCCCAGCGCTCTGAGGCTTCTAGCATCTTTGTGCGGTACACCTCGACAATGTCCTGCGTTCTGCCTTCGAGAAAGTCCACCGCGCGCTCGACGTCACGCTGGTAGTCCTCCCTGCTGATTCTGCCGACGCACGGCGCTGTGCAGCGCCCGATCTGCCCTAACAGACAGGGGCGGTCACGATTCTGGAAAACCGAATTCTCACAGGTGCGCAGACCGAAAACCTTCTGCATCACCTGAATCGACTCACGCACGGCGGTCGAATTGGGAAAAGGCCCGAAAAAGCGCGAACGTCTGTCCACGCCGCCCCGGTAGTAGGAGAGCCGCGGAAACTCCTCGGGGCCGATTCTCACATAGGGGTAGCTTTTGTCGTCGCGAAAGAGAATGTTGTACTTCGGGTTGAGCGTTTTAATGAGGTTGTTTTCCAGCAGGAGCGCCTCGGCCTCGCTGCGCGTGACCGTGGTCTCGAGCCGAGCAATCTGGCTGACCATGATGGCGATTCGCGGCGAGAGCCCGTAGCCTCTGAAGTACGAGGAGACACGCTTTTTGAGGTCACGGGCCTTGCCCACGTACAGGCACAGCCCGTCGCGGTCAAAGTAGCGGTAGCACCCGGGCAGGTTGGGCAGGGTTTTGAGTTCCGTTTCCGGATCAAAGCGCACACCCTCCGGCATCTCGCCGGCGGGTTCAGGGGTAGCGGTATTGTTTTCGGTTTCGGTAGACAACAGAGAGTCCTCAGAGTAAACGCATACTTCCGACAATATTAAGCCAAAGCGGCCGGGCCTGCGCCGCGCTCAGCGGCTTATCGCCTTTTAGCCTGAAGCGCTCACCGGCCAAGGAGCTTTGCCTTTTGCGCCTCAAACTCCTCCACACTCAGAATGCCTTTGTCAAGAAGATCCTTGAGTTTGAGAAGGTTTTCGTAGGTTCTCGCAAAGTCGTCGCCCACGGGCGGCGTTACGGCAGACGCCGCCTGCGCTGCCCCGGCGGCAGCCTTCTCTGCGGCCGCCTTCTCAGCAGCAGCCTTCTCAGCAGCCGCTTTCTCTGCCGCGGCCTTCTCAGCTTCGGCCTTCTCAGCGGCCGCTTTTTCCTGAGCCGCTTTTTCGGCAGCAGCTTTTTCTGCCGCCGCTTTTTCAGCGGCCGCAGCCTCGGCCCGTGCGCTGATCTCCGGCGAGCGCCGGGTCTTCGCGACGAGCTCCCGCACGAGACCCGCAAAAATGCCCGACGCCCTCGACTGCATCATCGAGCAGCGGACCTGCTCCGAGAGCGGAGCGGCCACCGGCGCGAGCACGCCGAGCGTGGCACCGTTTAAAAGTGTCATGCCGATGCTGCCCGCGTTGGTCTGATCAAACGCAGCCGAGGCGTCCGCCGTGAGGGTGGCGAGGCGCTTTTTTCCGTCCGCCGCCAGGAAGTCGCTCGTGACACTGGCACTGTAGCCGCTCACGCTCCCGAAGACGACAGTCGCATCAAACTGCGAAAAAAGCGCACAATCAGGGCACTCCTCGGGACTTCTGACGGCCACCACGTCCGTAAAAACACTGCGAAGCTCGGCTGTCCAGGCACTCAAAACCGTATCGGCCACCAGTGCGCAGGGACCGGCGCCAAGCGGCGCCTGCGCGTCGGGAACCCGGCGCACAAAGCGTGCGGCATCCTTCGGATAGACACCGACGCGAAGCGCAATGCGAGTGGCGGGTGCGCCCGCGTATTGAGCCTCATCGGGCTCCGCATCGACCGTGGTGCAGCCCGAAAGGCCAAGCGCGAGCGCAGAAAGCGCAAGCGCTGCCATCAGCCCCCGGGCGGGGCGGCCGGCACGGCTGCCAGAGCAGGAAAACATAACGGATACCTCCGGCGTAAAACGCCCAAAAGAAACGAAGACGAGAAGAAAAACGAAAAAACGAAACAAAAACCGTCAAAAACGCATCTTTCCGGACGCCACGCCGCATAAGCCACGCGCCTCAATACAAGCGGCTATTGTACAGAGTCGGCAGCGCGGTGCATGGCCTCAGGGGAGGAATTTACACACAGCCGTTCTGCAGCTCTGCTAGCATGTCGGAGACACCGTTTTTTCCTTCTGCTTTTTTGCCACTCCATGACAGACTCGCCTGCTGACAGTGCGCCCTGTGCGCCCTTTGCCCCGCTCTCGCCCTGGGGCGCCATGATTTTCTGCCGCGTTATCGATAATTTCGGTGATGCGGGCGTGTGCTGGCGTCTGGCCGGGCGGCTTACCGAACGCGGTCTGCGGGTACTCCTTGTGATCGATCACCCGGAGGTGCTCGCCAAAATGGTCCCCTCGCTGGGCGAGGCGGACGCCCGGGGCTGTGCCGGTACGCAGAGCGCCGCCGGGGTGGCTGTGATGCACTGGGAGCGCTTTGAGGCGCTCCTTGAGCGTGACCCGCAGGGCGTGCTCGGTGACGCGCCCCCGCGTCTGGTGATGGAAACGTTCGGCTGCCGGCTTCCCGAGGCGTTTGAGCGCCGGATGGATGACGGCAGAACCCGGCTCTGGATGAATCTCGAATACCTCACCGCCGAGCCCTATGCCGGGGAGTGTCACCGGCTCTGGGGGCTGCACCCGACGCTTGGCATCCGCAAACTCTGGTTCTACCCGGGGTTCACCCCTGAGACGGGCGGCCTCTTTTTCTCACCCGCCGATATTGCGCGGGTGAAGGCGCTGCGCGAGGGTAATCTCCGCGAGGCGGTGCTCCGTGCGCATGGCGCCAACCCGCAGATGCCCGCTCTTTTTGTTTTCACCTACCCCGCCTACCCGCTCGAGCGGCTCTCTGCTGCGCTCCGAGCGCTCAGCAGCCCTGTCAACGTACTGCTCGCCCCGGGGGCGGCCGGCGAGCGGCTCGCCGCGCTTCTCTCGGGCTCTGTGCACCACACTGTCCGTCTCCCCTACCTCAGTCAGGCGGATTTTGATGACGTGATCTGGTCGAGCGATCTGGCGCTCATCCGGGGCGAAGAAAGTTTTGTGCGCGCGCAGATCGGGGGCGTGCCGGCCCTCTGGTCGATCTACCCGACAGAGGATATGGCGCATGAGGTGAAACTCGAGGCGTGGATGAGGCTATCGAGCGCAGACTGGCCCGCTGCGGACGCAGAGCTTTTCAGGCGCGCCCAGACGCTCTGGGTCAATGGCGTCACGCTCCCCGGGATGGAAAGTGAGAAGGCACGCTTTCAAAGAGACGCCGGTGACACGGCCGCCTTCACAGAGGCGTTTGCTGCGCTCATGGGGTCGCTTACGCGTCTCACAGACCACAGTCGCACCTGGCAGCAGCGGCTTCTCTCGCACGGCGACCTTGCCGGGGCGATTCTCGCCGAGGTGCCGCTCGCGCCGGGTGAAGCGTTTCGGACAGGTACAGTTTGATCTAAGAGCAGTTTTTGCAATATTTTCCCGCCGCCGGCACACGAAACCCGGATGAAACTGAGCGCATGAGCGCGGAATTTGCTAATATTTTGGGCTATTGGAATTTTTTTGACTCTTGCGCCCGGTCTTTACACAGGGGCGCGAGACCAATTCTCGCAACTCTGTCCATAAGGATAAGTATCAATGAAAACCGCTCAGGAACTGCGCATCGGCAACGTGTTCATGGTTGGCAAGGACCCCATGGTTGTCGTGAAGGCTGAATACTCTAAGGGTGGCCGCGGCGCCTCCACCGTGAAGATGAAGATGAAGAACCTGCTCACCAACGCCTCGACCGAAACGGTCTTCCGCGCTGACGACAAGTTCGAAGACCTCATCCTCGAACGCAAGGAAGTGACCTACTCCTACTTCGCTGATCCGCACTATGTGTGGATGGACGGCGAATACAACCAGTACGAAGTGGACGCCGACGTCATGTCCGAAGCCCTCAAGTACCTCGAAGACGGCATGCCCGCTGAATGCGTGTTCTACGAAGGCCGTGCCATCTCGATCGAACTCCCGACGATGCTCGTTCGTGAAGTCACCTACACCGAACCCGCCGTCAAGGGCGACACCTCCGGCAAGGTCATGAAGCCCGCCAAGATCGCCACGGGTTACGAACTCTCTGTCCCCGCTTTCGTTGAAACCGGCGACAAGATCGAAATCGACACCCGCACCGGTGAATACCGCAACCGCGTGAAGTAATTCACCGGCGCTGCGTCCCGCTGCCGGGACACGAAAACCCGACCTCTTCCGCAACCGGTTGATGTCGGGTTTTTTCTTGCGTATTCTCCGGCGCCGTCGCACACAGCGCCCGACGCGAGCGGCTACAATAGTTTCCGGGGCCCGGTGCCCCTTTTTCAGGCCAGTTTTCAGAGCTGCAGGATCTCTTTTACCATGGATATCGCAAAAGACAACCGCATGTATATGCAGATTGCGCTTCTCACCTCGCGGCGCAGTTATGCGCGCCGGCTCAAAGTGGGCTGCGTGATCGTGAAAAACCACTCCATTATCAGTTTCGGCTGGAACGGTATGCCCACAGGGTACGACAACTGCTGCGAGATGGAGGTTGACGGCCGGCTCGTGACACGCCCGGAGGTGCAGCATGCGGAGCTCAACGCCATCGCCAAGCTCGCCGAAAACGGCTACTCGAGCAAAGGGGCGGCGATTTTCATCACCCACTCGCCCTGCATTCACTGCGCGCTGCTCATTCAGAAGTGCGGCATCACCGAGGTGTACTACCACAAACTCTACCGCTCCGACGAAGGGATCCGCTTCCTGAAAAACGCCGGTGTGCGCGTGGAATGTCTCTCTGACGTCGAGCCCCCTTTTGTGCCGGGCGTGCCCGCAGAAGACGACGATGAGGCACCTGCCTCAGAAGCGCTCGGCTGACAGGTGCACCGATCATGATTCTTGACGCGTTTCTGCATTCGCTTAACTGCGTGGCCATTCTCGTGATTCTCGGCTCGGCCGGGTACATCACGGCACATCTGGGCTGGTACGACGAAAAAAGCTCCGGGCTCATCGCCCGTCTTGTGACCTTTCTCTCGCTGCCCGCCTACCTCTTCTCGAGCGTGATGGGCAACCTCACGCATGACGAACTTCTCGGGCTGCTGCCGCAGGTCGTGCTGCCCTTTGCAGTGATCAGCACGGGGTTTATCATTTCGCTTGCCGTGGTGAAATTCGGCCGCGTTAACTCGATTCACCGCGGGATTTTCTCCTCGGCCTTCACCTGCTCGAACAACATGTTTATCGGCGTGCCGGTCTCGCTCTCGCTCTTTGGCGAGGCGGCCCTCATTCCGACGCTCTTTTACTTTTTCGCCAATACGACGTTTTTCTGGACGATCGGCAACTTTCTTGAGGCCCGTGACGGGGCGCTTGCCCAGCACGAGCCGCTCAAACCGCTCTTCTCCTGGGAGAGCCTCAGACGCGTTTTCTCGCCGCCCTTCTGCGGCTTTCTGATCGCGATGCTCTTTGTGACGCTCGACTTCCGCCCGCCCGAATTCATCATGACGGCGGCGCGCTACATGGGCGGCATCACGAGTCCGCTTGCGCTGATTTTCATCGGTCTGATGCTCTACCGGATCGGCATTCGCAACATCCGCTTCACCAGCGATCTGATCTGGGTCTTTGCCGGGCGCTTTCTCATTATGCCCGCGACCTGTCTGCTGCTCTCCTTCGTGTTTCCGGTGAGCGCAGACTTTGCGAAAGTCTTTGTGATTCAGGCGGCGCTCCCCTGCATCACGCAGATTGCGGTGCTCGCCAAGTTCCATCATGCCGATGCGCAGTTTGCCACCACCTGTGTGGCAAGCACAACGCTCGGCTGCCTCGTCGCGCTGCCCGTGTGGATGATCATTCTCACGCAGGTCTGATCTGCGAGCAAAAAACGCCCGGCACCGTGCCGGGCGTTTTGCTTTTCGGGTAAACGGCTCAGTCCTCCTCCCCCGCGGCCTTGCGGCCCGCGCGCTCAAAGGCCTCCTTACGCTCAATGATCTGTGCAAACGTCTCGTCAATCGTCTCCAGATCGGCCGAGAGCTCGTCAAGATCCATCTGATCAGCCTCAATTTCCTCGAGATACTCAAGCTCGCCCTCGATGTTGTTGCGCTTTAAGGCGAGCGCCTCCAGTGTGCGGTCGAAATCCTCAATCGTGAGCGCCTCAAGCGGCGCATCCAGCACAGGGAGATAGCGGCGGTTTTCCCCTTCAACCGCAAGTCCCGTGCGCTGTGCGGCACGAAGCTCTTCGGCGGCTCTCGGGTCCCAGGCCTCCCAGTCGTCATCAGCCTGTTCCTCATCACTCACGCCGTCAGCCTCGCTGCCCGCTTTTGCCTCCAGTGCGGCATCCTGCTCGAGGAGATTGCGCAGCGCATTGATTTTCTCTGTGAGCGTGCGCGAGTCAAGCGTGCGGGGATCCGCGGCAAGCCCCGCCACGGGGAGCACCGGCGGCTCGGCTTGAGGTGCCTTATCAGGCTCCGCTTCCGGCGCCTCCTCCGGGACGGCCTCAGCGCGGCTCTCTGTGCCAAAGCGGCGCATCGCCTCGCGCTCCCAGTTGTCCGTCTCGTCCGGCACCGGGACGTGAATCTCACTGTCGATGTCGTCAAGGAGCGCATCCTCTGCCGGCGCCGGGTCGTCGGGCTGCAGGGCAGGCGCGGGCGTGATCAGGTGACTTGCGGCGGCAGGTGCAGCCGGAAAACCCATGGTGCGTGCGGCAAGCGCGGCCGCGGCGGCCTCCGGGGTATGTACAGTAGCGGGCGGCTGCCCCTGAGCCTGCTCAGCCGGGCGGGAGACCTCCCCGGGGGCAGCGCGCCCGGTGGAAGCGGCAGGCACGGCAGGCGCAGCAGATGTCGCAGCGCCGGTGCCGTAGACCTCACTGTGCGAGACGGGTTTGGGGGCAAGCGTCATATTGAGTTCCACCTCGCCCAGACAGAGCGGCCCCTCTTCGGCGGAGAGTCTCAGCAGTTCACCGGTCTCCTCGTTTTTCAGGAGAACGCTGCCCGAAGGCAGGATGACAGAAAAGCGTGACATGAAAAATCCTTCTTTCTCTTACTCAGGCTGAGGCGACTCAGGCAAAACGGGTGCGGCGCCGGGCCGTAGAGGGAGAGTCCCGCAGCCGTCGACCCGCATTCTTTCTAGTGTAGCGCAAGAGCCGCACCGCCCGCAAAGGCCGCCGCGCGGAGAGCGTTTTCTCCCTAGGATTTACCCTAAGCCGGATGCTAAGTTTCGATTAAACCTTTAGGATTAGACTGAAAGTGCTGGAGAAAGTGCACGCCTGCCTTTCTCACTCTTAATTAGGCAACTGTTCCTGGAGACCCCGATCATGTTTACGTTCTTTACGATCGTCTTCGGCCTGGTGTGGGCCGGCGTTTCGTTTCTGCTCCTTTTCAAGGTATGGGACAAAATCGGTCCCGCCGTGCTCAACCTCTCCAAGAGCCACATTGTGCAGGGGGCTGCCATGGTGATCACGTTCCTGATCATCTGGGGAATCCCGATGAAGCTCTGGTTCAAGATTTTCGGCTGAGAGGTCAAAACTGAAAAAAGCCCGGAAGGCAGTGCCTTCCGGGCTTTGTGTTTTTGCGCTCGTGCGCTTACTTTCTGAGCGTATTGAGCTCGATCTTCACGCCTTCGCTCCCGACAGCGACGGGCGTGGTGAGTTCGCCTTCGATGTCGCCGGGCTGACTCATGAAGTTGCCCGAGGGCGAGAGTCGCGCGCCGATGATCACGGTCTTCTCTTCGGAGAGGTGGCGTTTGCCGGTGGCCATCATCATGTTGTCGCGCAGATCAAACGTGTAGGGCAGCTCCGCCACGGTGGTCTTCAAAAACGCCACAGGCATCTTGGAGCCCTCCACGGGACGGGCGTACACGAAGATCACGTCGGTGGGTTTAACGCGGTCCCTAAAGCCCTCGGCGAGCGTCACCGTGCCTTTGATAAAGGCGTTGGGGGCCTCCTGAACGGTCGGAATCGCCTCCTTGCCGGTCACCGCTTCGGGCGCCTTGTTGGCGGCCGGGAACTTCGAGGCGGCGGCACCGTCAGCCTTGCCGCTCACCGCGGCCTTGCTGTCGGCTGCGCCCGAGAGACGGCGGGCCTCATTGATGTTGCTCTGGATCTGTTCGCGGTCAGGGAAGTCAGGCGGCACGACCGTGAGCAGATGCTCCCAGTACTTCGCCGCATCCGCATACCGCTCCTTGTCCCAGGAGTGAATGGCAAGGAGCGCGAGCGCCTTCCACTGATCGGGGTCAAGCTTGAGCGCCTCGTGCAGCAGCTTTTCCGCATCGGGCGTAATCACCTTCCCGTTGGCAGCCGAGAGCATGTCGGCCATGTCAGCGACGATGTCCGCATTCTCCGGCATACGCTTGTTGAGCTCTTTGAGCGCGTTGTACGCATCGTCAAAGCGGTTCACGCTTGCACAGGTGCGCGCGAGCATATACCAGGTGTTGAGGTCCTCGGGATTTTCCTTGAGCCGTGCCTGAAGCTGATTGATCATCTGCTCCATTTCAGCCTGACTGTGCCCGCCCTCGCCGCTTCGCTCCTGCTGAACCATTTTGAGGAACTCGGGATCCATTGCGGTGTAGCGGCCAAGCGCCAGATAGCCCGTGACGGCCACTGCCGGGATGAGCACGGCGCAGACCACGGCCATGATTTTGCCGAGCGAGGATTTCTCCCCGGCCGCTTCGCTCTGCGCAGCGCGGGTCTCTTCGAGCACGCGGTGTTCAAGCTCGAGACGGCTCTCCTCGTACTCGTCCTTGTCAATGCGGCCGGCTTCGCGGTCGCGTTCAAGGTCGGCGGCCTGCTGACGCAGCACGGCAAGAATGGCCTCGCGGCGATCGGCCTTGACCGCACCGCCGATGGGTTTGCCGCGCCAGAGCGGAATGCCGACAAAGAGGATGGCCACGATCACGAAGATCGCACAGATAATTGAGAATGTCACTAACACGTCGCTTTACTCCTTGTCTGCATTGAGCATCCGCCGGGCCATGGCCTTTTCCTCACTCGTGAGCGGCTGCTGTGCGGCCGAGAGCGTGCTCTTGCGGCGGCGCAGGTTCACAAAGAAGGCACCAAGTCCCACGACGAAAAGCGCCACCGGGCCGAGCCACAGCACCATGGTGCTCGCCTTGAAGGGGGGCTTGTAGAGCACAAAGTCACCGTAGCGCTCAACCATGTAGTCGACGATTTCCTTGTTGGTTTTGCCGGCCTTGACCTGTTCGATCACCTGATTGCGCAGGTCCACGGCAAGCTCGGCATTACTTTCCGCAATCGACTGGTTCTGACACACGAGGCAGCGCAGCTGCTCGGAGACCTCCACCACCCGCTGGTGAGCCACCGGGTCAAACGCTGTCGGCGCAGCCTCCTTCGCGGCCCAGGCGCCGGCCGACAGACCGGCGAGCGAGGCGGCGAGCATGAGTGTGAGCGTGAATCGTTTCATCATTATTCAGCCTCCAGCTTGCTCAGAAGGGGCTTGATCTGTTCGTTCCAGAGCTGGTCATTGAGCGGATAGCTCACTTTCGCGCGGATCACGCCCTTCTTGTCGATGACAAAGGTTTCAGGCACCCCTGTGACACCAAGATCGATACCGACCTTGTTCTTCATTTCAAAGACGGCGATGTCGTAGGGGTTGCCCATCGTGCGCAGCCACTGCTCGGCAGCCGAGGTCTGGTCCTTGTAGAGGAAGCCCACGATCGGGGTCTTGAGGCCCATACGCTTGAGGTTCACCATATAGGGGTGCTCCTGCTTGCAGGGCACGCACCACGTGGCCCAGACGTTCAGAAGCCAGACCTTGCCGATCATGTCTTTGGTGTCAAACTGCTTATCCTTGTCAAAGATGAGCGGCAGCTGCCATTCGGGCATGGGCTTGTCGATCAGAACCGACGGGAGCGTTCTCGGGTCAAGGTAGAGGCCCTTGAAGAGAAAACCCGCCAGCACAATAAAGACGGCAAACGGAATCAGGAATTTTGCTTTCATTGTTTCTATTCTCCCTTGAGAAACCGCCGTGAGGGCAGTGCTGCGGCATTGGCGCAGGGGCTGCTCCTGAGGGCGGTCTCCCCTCTCACGGTGAGTGTTATCCGGGTGATGCGCCCCGGGGGCGGAGGCTCTGCCACAGACCTGGGGTCTTCGCGCCGGACGCCTCCCTGCATCCGGCCTTCAGTCCCCGGGCCGCCCGAGCCCCTGCGTCGGGCGCTGCTCACTCAGGCACTCACCTCCTCGCCCGCTTCAGCCGGACGTTTCGCCTTGCGGCGGTAGCGGCGGTCGGTTGCGGCCCAGAAGCCGCCGAAGGCCATAATCAGTGCACCGAACCAGATCCAGGTCACAAAGGGCTTGGAGTACGCACGCACAACCCAGCCGCCGTCGGAGGTGGGTGCACCGAGACTCACATACACGTCACCCGAAATCGAGTGGCGGATGGCCGCTTCGGTCATCGGCATGGAGTTCGAGGAGCTGAAGTACTTGCGCTTTTCCGGATAGAGGTGCTGAATCTCTTTGCCGTCACGCGAAAGCGTGAAGTCGCCGCGGTCGGCCGTGTAGTTGGCGCCGCGCACGCTCGAGATGCCGTTGAGCGTGAAGGTGTAGCCGTCAACGGTCACCTGCTCGCCCGTAAACATATGCACGTCACGCTCCGAGGAGTAGCCCTTCACCAGTGCCACGCCGATGATAAAGACGGCGATGCCGAGGTGAGCAAGCTGCATACCCCAGAAGGCGCGGGGCTGCTTCAGAAGACGCGTAACGATATTGCCGCGGGCGTTGCGGATCTGCTGACGGAAGCCTTCGAGCACGCAGCAGAACACAAAGACGGCGGAGGTGATGCCCACAAAGGCCCACACACCGAATTCACCCATGGCAAAGGGCACGGCCACGCCGCCCACGACCGCCACGAGCAGACACCACCAGAGCATGCGGGTGAGATCCTTCGGGTCGGCGGACTTCCAGCGCGCGAGCGGCCCGATACCGACGAGGAACACCAGCGGAATCATGAGCGGGCCGAAGACGGCGTCAAAGTACGGGGGCCCGACAGAAATCTTGCCTGCGTTAAGCGCATCGAGGAACAGCGGATAGAGCGTGCCAAGGAGCACCGCACCCATCGCCACCACGAGAAGCACGTTGTTGACAAGCAGCATCGATTCGCGGGAAATGAGCCCGAAGTTCCCCCCGAGACCCACGGTCGGCGCACGCCAGGCAAAGAGGAGGAACGAGAGACCGATCACGATGATGAGGAACGCGAGAATGAAGATACCGCGTTCAGGGTCGGAGGCAAACGCGTGCACGCTCGTGAGCACCCCGGAGCGCACGAGGAATGTGCCCAGAAGCGAGAGCGAGAACGTGAGAATCGCGAGCAGCACTGTCCAGATGCGAAAGCACCCGCGCTTTTCCGTCACGGCAAGCGAGTGCATCAGCGCGGTACCGGTGAGCCACGGCATAAAGGAGGAGTTTTCCACCGGGTCCCAGAACCACCAGCCGCCCCAGCCGAGCTCGTAGTAGGCCCAGTACGAGCCGAGCGCAATCCCGAGCGTGAGCAGCACCCACGCGGCCGTCGTCCAGGGACGCATCCAGCGGGCCCAGGCCGCGTCAAGACGGCCGGAGATCAGTGCGGCAATCGAGAAGGCAAAGGGGACCGAGAAGCCCACATACCCGAGGTACAGAAGCGGCGGATGGAACACCATACCCGGGTCCTGCAGCAGGGGATTGAGGTCCGCACCTTCAGCGGGCGCCGGGAAAAGACGCAGGAACGGGTCCGAGGTGAGCAGCATGAAGAGCACGAAACCCGTGCCCACCAGGCCCATCGTACCGACCACGCGCGCGATCATCTCGTTGGGAAGACGCCGTGTGGTGAACGCGAGCGCAGCGCCCCACCACCCGAGGGTCACTGTCCAGAAAAGAATCGAGCCCTCATGGCTGCCCCAGGTCGCTGCAATCTTGTAGTACCAGGGCAGGAGGGAATTCGAGTTGTTCGCCACGTTCAGCACGGTAAAGTCTGAGGCGTAGAACGAATAGGCCAGGCAGCCGATGGCGATCGTGCCGAAAAGGGCGTTGCCTGCGGCTGCGGGTCGGGACACTGCCATGAGCGCCTGGTTTCCGCGTGCCGCGCCGATAAGCGGCAGCACACCCTGAATAAAACTGAGCGCAAGGCACAGTATCAGGGCAAAGTGACCAATCTCAGGAATCACTTCATTTCTCCGTTTTTGTTGAGCTTAGCGGCGCATTGTCTGCGCCGCACTGTCGGCGGCCAGTTCCTTGCCGCCGGGGGCTGTCTGCAGACAGGCTGCAGACAATATTTTTTCCCGGGGTGCGCCTCTTAGGTGAGCGTTACCCCCGGCAGAGGCGCATCACATCGGATGATTGGCCGGCATCTTGGCGCCCGGCGGCATATCGCCGTGCACGTTGTGCGCTTTGGCCACACCCTTCTTGTGGGCATCTTCAAGCGCCTTGGCGGCCTCGGGCGGCATGTAGTTCTCGTCGTGCTTGGCGAGGACTTCACTCGCGGTGAAAAGCCCCTTCTCGTCAAGCTTGCCGAGCGCCACAACACCCTGCCCTTCGGCAAAGAGGTCAGGCAGGATACCCTTGAACTGCACGGGCACGAGCTGCGCCGTGTCAGAAATCTTGAACTGCACCGTCACGCCGTCGGCCATGCGCTGCACAGAGCCCGGTTCGACCACACCGCCCAGACGGAAGGTGCGGCCCTGCGGGGCTTCATTGGCGGCGACCTGCGAGGGCGAGAAGAAAAACACGAGGTTTTCGTTGAAGGCCTGCAGCGCGAGGGTGGCCCCCACGCCCACGATGGCCACAGCGAAACCGATGAGTGCGAATTTTTTCGTCTTGGCATTCATGGCATCAGATCTCCATAGTCGACTTCATGGCACGGGCTTCACGCAGAAGCCGCTGACAGATGCGGCGACGGCGGGCGCGAAGCGCGAAAATTTCATAGATCACCGCACAGGTGAGCGCACCGTAAGCGCACCACACGTAGTAGCCGTGACCACCCATGTGAATAAAATCAGAAAACGAATTCCACATTACAGTTTGCCCTCCAAAGCAGCTTCTCTTGTCCAGTCCTCGCGGCGTTCACGCTCGAGAATGATCGAGCGCGAGCGCGCCAGCACAATCCCGATACCGTAGAACGTGCCCGCGAGCAGCATCGTAAAGAGTGCGGCAAGCATCGTCGGGGCCATACTCGCCCCCTTGCTCGTGATACTCGCCCCCTGATGCAGGGTGTTCCACCACTGCACCGAGAAATAGATGATCGGCACATTGACCACCCCCACGAGACTGATCACGCTCGAGGCGCGGTCGGCGCGGCGCGTGTCTTCAATCGCGGAGTGCAGTGCGATAAAGCCCAGATACAGGAAAAAGAGAATGAGTTCACTCGTCAGACGCGCATCCCAGACCCAGTACGTGCCCCAGGTCGGACGGCCCCAGAAGGCACCGCAGAAAAGGCACACAAAGGCAAAGAGTGCCCCCGTGGGCGCCATGGACTGCGCCAGAATGAAGCTCATCTTGGCGTTTCTCAGCAGCCCGATCGCGGAGCAGACCGCCATGAGCACATACAGAAACATCGAGAGCCAGGCCGCCGCCACGTGAATGAACATGATGCGGTAGGAGTTACCCTGGCGCGCGTCAATGGGGGCTTCGAAAAACCCGATATAAAAGCCGAGAATAAAGAGTAAGCCCGCTATGCCTAGCGCGATCGGGGCAATTCTGCCTGCCGTGCGGTAAAAGGACTGAGGGTCAAAGAAACTCATTTCTGGTCAATCTCCGAGTGAGGGGTAAATAAAAATTATCTGTTTTTATCACTGAGGTCTGAAAAATCAGTTTTCGGCAATTCTCAGGGCTGCCGCGATGGCCATCGGCGCGAGCGCGGCGCTCGCGAGCGTGAGCCCGGCGACAATCATGAAATGCGGCGTCGGGCTCATTGCCACAGCAACGGCCTGCGAGGCGCCGGAACCGAAAATCAGGACAGGAATATAGAGCGGGAGCACGAGCAGGCTCGTGAGCACACCGCCCGAGCGAAGCCCGAGCGTGAGCGCGGCACCCACACCACCGATAAAGGAGAGCACGGGCGTGCCGACAAAAAGGCTCGCCACCATCACCGCCGTCTCCTCGAGCGAGAGGTCAAACATCACGCCGAAGACCGTGGCAAACACCGTCATCGGAACGCCGGTCACCAGCCAGTGAGCGATCACTTTCGCCACGACGATCACCGGCAGCGGCTCGCTCGAAAGGAGCATCTGCTCAAGCGTGCCGTCGGCATAGTCAGCGGCAAACATGCGCGGCAGCGACAGGAGCGCGGCAAGCAGTGCGGCCACCCACACCACGCCGGGCGCAATCGCGCGAAGCGTGTTGGTCTCCGCCCCGACGCCAAGCGGCACGAGCGTCACCACGACGGCAAAAAAGAAAATCACCTGCGCGAGGTCACTCTTGCGGCGAAGCGCAAGCATCAGGTCACGGCGCAGAATTGTCTGAAAGAGTTTCCACATACCTCGCCCCCCTTACTGTTCACCCGCACCGTGCGGTGCGTTCTGTGCTTCGAGGGCCGCGGCATCATCGAGCGCGCGCTCGACAGCGCTGCGGCGGCGGGGAGCGAATTTTTCGGGCTCAATCACCATCTTTTCACCGGCGGCAAGCGGCACCTCCTGGTGAGTGACGAGCATGACAATGCCGCCGGCGGCCACGTGCCGGCTGATGAGATCCGCCAGGCGTGCCACGCCCTTGACGTCAAGCGCCGTAAAGGGCTCATCGAGCACCCAGAGCGGTGTCGCTTCGCTCAGCCACAGACGCGAGAGCGCCACGCGGCGGCGCTGCCCCTGCGAGAGCTGACCGGCAGGCGAATCCACAAAGTCCGTGAGCCCCACAGCGTCAAGCGCCTCCAGGGCACGCGCCTCGGTGGTGGGCACATCGGCAACTTCAGCATTGATGAGAACGTTTTCCAGCACCGAGAGGTCATCCTTGACCCCGTTGCGGTGGCCGATATAACAGAGCTCCTTCCAGAAGTCCTGGGCAGCTTTGGTGATCGGGGTTCCACGCCAGAGAACCTCGCCCTCGACCGGGCGCATCAGGCCCGTCATCAGGCGCAGCAGTGTGGTTTTGCCCGCACCGTTCGAACCGGCGATGCGCACAAGCGTGCCTGCACTCACCGCAAAGTTCATGCCTTTGAATAACACACGTTCACCGCGCTCACAGGTGAGGCCGCGAACTTCAAGAATGGGGTCAGTCATATCAGAATAATTATCCCTTTCCCGGGAATGGTTGACTCTGTATTAAGCCTAAGAGCGTATGTCACACCTAGACCAATTTAGTGGAGTTTAGGTTTAAAGCATTAAGGCAGGCTTATAGCAGGCTGAAAGTGCCTCTAAAACTCGGGTAATTACCTATCTCTGCCACCGCAGCCTCAGGCACGGCGGCGCTTCCCGCAAGATTATGTCAGCCTTTGGGCGGACGGGGAAAAGTTCGCCTTTTCGCCACGAAAAGGCTGTCAAAGAAAGTCTCAAAAAGGATACCGTGTGGCGTTTTGTGCCTCTCTGCGGCACTTTTGTCACAACTTGCCGTGCCTGAAGGCTGTGCACTCAGGCTTATGTGCGCTACAATGCGTGCCGACTGACCGGTTTTTCGTTTCTCACGCGTCTGTACCCGCCCTTCCGGCGGCGGTTTTGCAGGCCACTCTGATTGGAAAGCATTTCATGCGACATACAACTGTTACCGTGCTCGCGGCACTCACCCTCTCGCTTGTGGGGTGCGCAGCAGTGAACTCTCTGAAAGATGCCACCGCCTTCACCTCGCCCGAGATCACCAATGTGGTGGGTGAGGTCTGGAAGATTCACACCACACGCCCTGTGGACGTGCGCCCCGAGACGGTGACCGACCATCTGATGGATCGTGCGCGCGAGCACTGCGAACGCCGTGAGATGACCATGCTCCCGGTGCGCGGCAATGTGACGACGGACGGCCGTGACGGCTGGATGGAATTCCGCTGCCAGCAGCCGCTCAACTACCAGCCCGAATACAAGGGACTCTCGGCGATCTTCAGTATCGATGACGAGGACGACGACAAGATGAGTACGGGGAGAAAATAAGGCGTTGGGCCCCCTCCCCCCGTCCGATCCTGACCGGCAGACGCACTGCGGTCAGGATTTTTTTGTCCCCAAAAAAAGAGGAGGCGCGCTGTCCTCCTCCTACTCAGGTGAATCCCTTCAACTTCAGCCGATACGTTCGTTACCGCGGCAGCCTTCCACAAAGTGCGTAAAGAGCGCCATATGCACCGGGAACAGATTGGCCATCATTTCCGGATGCCACTGCACGGCCATGGCATAGGGGTGACCTTCAATCACCATGGATTCAATCACGCCGTCCTCCACACTCTCGGCAAGATAGCGCACCCCCCGGCCCGGTTTTGCGCAGCTCTGATGGTGGCTCGTGTTGACCATGATCTCCCTGGCGCCCGTGATGCGCTCAAAGAGCGGGTCGATGGCGCGCACCGCATGCACTTCGCTCGTGTAGTGTTCGGGCTGGGAATGGTTGAGTGCGCCGTTGACCGCACTCGGAATGTCCTGAATGAGCGTGCCGCCCGTGAAGACATTCATCGCCTGCATCCCGCGGCAGATCCCGAAGAGGGGCTTATTTTCCGCAAGACAGGTCTCAACGATGAGCTTTTCAGCCGCATCGCGCTCGGGGCAGGCTGCGCCGCAGCGCGGATCCCGCTCTTCGCCGTAAAGCGACGGTTCGATATCCTCCCCGCCCGAGAGCAGCACACCGTCGACGCGGCGCAGAATCTCGAGCATGGCACCGGGTTCAATCCCCACAGGAAGCAGCAGCGGCGCGGCGCCCGCCTCTGCAAGACTTGCAAAATAGCGGCGGCGCACACCGTAGCGGTCCGTCTCCCTGTCCCAATGCGACGTAATGGCAACTACCGGGGTCTTCTGAGTCATTGTTTTCTCTCTTTAATTAACTGTTTCAAATGTGTGTCTGTCTTTGCTCTGCTCAATTAGCAAAGGCGCCGAATTTCTCGTCCCACGCCTCGAGCAGGTTTTTCACCACGCGGCCTTCGTAACCCGTTACCGTCTCCGCGGCCCAGAGCGCTTTGAGAACCGACTGCTCGGTCGCGTCCGCGACGGCCTCAAAAAATGTCGGATCCAGGCTCTCGTCGTAGAGAAAGCTCACCGGCGGACGGCGGCCGCCCGCCTGCTGCCAGTCGATGGTGTAGGCGGTGGTAAAGGCGATCACCTCGTCGCCGCTGCCGTGCCCGAAAATCGAACCGGTTCTGGCAAGTCCCGCGGTGACGCGGCGCGCAATGCGTTGGAGCTGCCGGTATTCGAGCGGCGCATCCGTGGCGAGCACGAAAATGCACGAGCCGCTCTCAGGAGCCGGATCGGCCGGCGCCGTGAGCGCCCGTCCGACCGGTTCGCCCGCAACGGTAAGCTGATAGGGCTGACCGTAGTTCGTGAGCGCGAGAATGCCCACGGTGTACGCCTCGCCCGCTATCTCCACGACGCGCGAGGCGCTCCCGATGCCGCCCTTGAGGCCGAAATTCACCATCCCGCGGCCGGCGCCCACACTGCCGAGCGCAAAATCGGCACGCGCATCGGCGAGTGCCGCCTCGTAGTGCTCTGCACGCACCGCGAGCCGCTGAATGTCGTTGAGTCTTGCGTCCGAGCACTCACCCACGACCGGGTTCACGGAACTTGTCGTGCGGCAGACTTCCGGGTTGTTGCGGATCGTCTCCCTCACCTGCGCCATCATCACCTCGCCCACCGAGAGCGTGTTGGTGAGTGCAATCGTGGTTTCGATGACGCCAAGCTCGGCAATCTGAATGCTGCCCGAGGATTTGGTGTGTCCGTTGATCACGTGCGTGCAGGCGGGGACCTTCTGCCGGTAAACGTTGCCGGGGTGCGGCCTGATTACCGTCACCCCGGTCTGAATGTCGCCCTCTGCGAGCGTGGCGTGCCCCACCGTGACGCCAGCGACGTCACTGATGAGGTCACGCGGACCGCTCGGGAGCACCCCGATACGGGGCATTTTGCGGCTGAGCATACTCAGTTCTTGTCCATATCAAGTTTCGGATCGAGCGCATCGCGCAGGCCGTCACCGAGCAGGTTGAAGGCGAGCACGGTGAGGAAAATCGCCATCACCGGGAAGAACACCGCGTGCGGCGCGGTGACGAGGTCGGCACGCGCCTCATTGAGCATCGCGCCCCACTCGGGCATCGGCGGCTGTGCGCCAAGGCCCAGGAACGAGAGCGAGGCGGCGGTGATGATCGAGGTGCCGATACGCATCGACAGATAGATCACGATCACCGAGATCGTCCCCGGAAGGATGTGCCGGAAGAGAATCGTAAAGTCGCTCGCCCCGAGGCTTCGTGTGGCCTCAATGTAGGTGGCCTGCTTGAGCACGAGCACGTTGCCGCGCACAAGACGGGCAAAGGCGGGCACCGAGAAGACCGCCACGGCAGCGACCACGTTGATCATCCCGCCGCCCAGAATCGCCACGATACCGATCGCAAGCAGAATGCCGGGGAAGGCGAAAAGCACGTCCGCCACACGCATCGTGATGCGGTCAATCCACCCGCCGTAGTACCCGGCAAGCAGCCCGAACGTGGTGCCGAAGAAGGCGCCGATACCAACGGCGACAAAGCCGGAGACGAGCGAAATACGGGTGCCCACCACGATACGGCTGAAGATGTCACGCCCGAGCGCGTCCACCCCGAACCAGTGCACGAGGCTCGGCCCCTCGTTGAGGTAGTCGTAGTCAAAGTAGTTTTCCGCGTCGTAGGGCACCATCATGGGGCCGAACACCGCCACGACAATCAGAAAGATCACAAAGAGGCCGGCCGCAATCGAGAGCGGCTGGCGGCGGAACTTGCGCCAGAATTCCGAGAGCGGCGTACGGATGCGCTCCTCGTGCCCGGCAAGGCGAGGATCGAGCACTGCAGTTTTTTCTTCACTCATCATCGGCCTCTCATTACTTGTAGCGAATAGCCGGATTGACCCAGCCGTAAATCACGTCAACGATCAGATTGATCACAATAAATTCCACGGAAAAGAGCAGCACGCAGGCCTGAATCACCGGGTAGTCACGCATGTCAACCGCGTCGACCAGCAGCCGGCCCATCCCCGGCCAGTTGAACACCTTCTCGACAACGATCGAGCCGCCGAGCAGGAACCCGAACTGCAGACCCATCATCGTCACCACCGGGATCATGGCGTTGCGGAAGGAGTGCTTGAGCACAACGCTCACCTCATGCACCCCCTTGGCGCGCGCCGTGCGGATGTAGTCCTCGCCCAGAACCTCCACGAACGAGGAGCGCGTAAAGCGCGCCATCACCGCCGCGACCGCCGCACCGAGCGTGATCGAGGGGAGAATGTAGTGCTCCCAGCTCGAGGCCCCCACCGTGGGCAGCCAGCCGAGTCGCACCGAAAAGAATTCCATCAGGATCATCCCGAGCGCAAACGCCGGGAAGCTGATCCCTGAGACGGCCACCGTCATGCAGAGTCTGTCAGGCCAGCGGTTGCGCCAGACAGCGGCGACAATCCCGGCGAGCAGCCCGAAGAGCACCGACCAGGCCATACTCGTCACCGTAAGCCAGAGGGTGGGGAAAAACCGTTCGGCAATCTCCTGCGAGACCGGCCGCTTGCTCGAGAGCGACTTGCCCAGATTGCCGGTGACTGCGCCCTTGACGAAGTTCACGAACTGTTCATGCAGGGGCTTGTCAAGGCCGAGTTCCTTGCGCACGAGCTGCACCGTCTGCTCGTCGGCCTCGGGGCCCGCCGTCAGACGCGCCGGATCGCCCGGGAGCATATGCACAAAGAAAAAGACGCAGACGGCCACGAAAAACATCGTGGGCACCATCCCCAGTACTCGTTTGATAAAGTAGCGCAGCATAGTTATTGTCGTTATGGTTAAAAGCACACAGAAAAGCCGGACTGCGGCCGGGGGCCGCCCGCCGCGGCGGACACTCCCCCGCTATGAGAGGAGCGCCCCGGCTGCCGCGGCAGCGAACGGGCGGGGTTTACTTCATTTCGAGTTCATCGAAATCGTAACCCGCGTCCGGCATGATGTAAAAGCCCTTGAGGTTGTCACGCGAAGCGGCCACATTCACTTCGGTCACGAGGAACGCCCAGGGGGCATCCTTCCAGATCTGTTCCTGCGCAACCTTGTAGTACTCGGCCTTCTTCTTGTCGTCGGTGGTGTTAAGCGCATCCTTCAGCGCCTTGTCCACCACTTCGCTCGAATAGTAGGCGGTGTTGGCCAGGCGCGGCGGATGGCTTTCCGTGGCAAGCAGCGGACGCAGAGCCCAGTCGGCCTCACCGGTGGAGCTCGACCAGCCGATGTAGTACAGACGCACACCGGCCTGCTTGGGATCCTGAACGCTTTCGACCTGCGCGACGCGCTGACCGGCTTCAAGCGCCTGCACGGAGGCCTTGATGCCGACCTGTGCGAGCTGCTGCTGCAGGAACTGAATCACCTTCTGGGCGGTGGTGTGGTTGTAGGCGGACCAGAGCGTGGTCTGGAAGCCGTTCGGATAGCCGGCCTCTTTGAGAAGCTCGCGGGCCTTGGCCGGATCATAGGGCCAGGGACCGAGCTTGACGGCGTAGGCAACACCAGCCGGGAGCGGCCCTTCAGCGGGCACCGCGTAGCCGTTAAAGGCCACCTTGGCGAGCGCCTCCTTGTTGATGGCGTAGTTGATGGCCTGACGGACCTTCAGATTGTCAAAGGGTTTGACATTCATGTTCATCGACATGTAGCGGTGAACAATCGAGGGGCTCTTGGAGATCACCACACCGGGTTTGCCTTCAAGGGCCTTGATCTGTTCAAACGGCAGCGAGGAGGCAAACTGCACTTCGCCCGTCTGAATCATGGCGGCGCGGGTGGAGTTTTCCACGACCGGAATCCAGGTGATGGAGTCAACCTTCGGATAACCCTGACGCCAGTAGGCGGGGTTCTTCTTCACCTTCATGTAGTCGGTCTGACGCCATTCCTCAAAGACAAAGGGGCAGGTGCCCACCGGATGGAAGGCGGCCTCCTGCTTGCCCTTGGCCAGGGTCTTGGGCGAAATCATCGCGGCGGCCGGGTGAGCGAGCTGGTTGATGAACGCGGAGAACGGTTCGTGCAGCGTAAACTTCACCGTGTACTCGTCAACGACTTCCGTCTTGGCGATGTTTTTGTACAGGTTGTAGCGCTTGAGATGGTTCTCGGGGTTCGTCACACGGTCAAAGTTGGCCTTGACGGCAGCGGCGTTAAAGGGCTCGCCGTCATGGAACTTCACGCCTTCACGCAGCTTCACCGTATACACCAGACCGTCCGGGCTCGCCTCATAGGAGAGCGCGAGCACGTTTTTGAGCTTCATATCCTTGTCAAGACGGAAGAGCCCTTCGTAGAACGAACGCACGGCGTTTTGAGAGAGCGTGTCATTGGCATCCCACGGATCCATCGTCGTGAAAGTCGAGGCAATCGCCACTTTCACATCCCCTGCGGCCCAGGCAGAAAAGCTGGTGCCCGCCATCGCGGCCATCATGGCCAGCACGGCAGCGCTCTTAACAAACGTTTTTTGCATGTCAAACTCCCGTCGGTAGTTTCATGAGTGTCCCCTTGCGGGCGCCCTGCGGGGGATTACTCCCTGCGCCTCAGGCCGCCCCGCCCGGGGGTCTTAAAGTCACCGGGGCGGGTCATTGCCCCGGCAGGATTCCCGTCTGCAGTACGAATCTCTGCAGACGTCAGAATTCGGCAACCAGGTGTCCCGGACTCACTTCCTTCATCGGATGCGGCACGGGGGCGTCCTTAACGCTTCGCACCGGGCTCGGCAGATCCTGCGCCGAGAGGTTCCCCATGGGACGGCGTCTCGTCGGATCGGCCACCGGCACGGCGGCAAGGAGCCGTCTCGTGTAGGGGTGAACCGGGTTTTCAAAAATGTCGCGCCGCGAGCCCATCTCAACGATCTGTCCGAGGTACATCACAGCCACGCGGTGCGAGATGCGCTCGACCACCCCCATATCGTGCGAGATGAAGATGTAGGAGAGACCGAGCTCATGCTGCAGATCGAGCATGAGGTTGATGACCTGCGCACGGATCGAGACGTCAAGCGCCGCGACGGATTCGTCAGCGATGATCACCTCGGGGTTGAGCGCAAGCGCACGCGCAATACAGATTCGCTGGCGCTGCCCGCCGGAGAACTCGTGCGGATAGCGCGAGGCCATCGAGGGGTGCAGCCCGACGCGTGTGAGCAGCGAGCTCACGCGCTCCTGCACCGTTGCGCGGTCCGAGATGCCGTGAATGAGAAGGGGCTCGGCAATTGAGAAGCCCACGGTCATGCGCGGATCCAGCGAGGCGTACGGGTCCTGGAAAATCATCTGCAGGTTGCGCCGCGTCGCCTTCATGTCCGAGGCGGAGAGCTTCGTGATGTCGCGCCCGCCGTAGAGAATCTCGCCGCTGTCAACATCAAGGAGCCGCAGCAGCGCGCGCCCCGTCGTCGACTTTCCGCAGCCCGACTCACCCACGATGGCAAGCGTTTCGCCCTTTCTCAGATCAAAGGAGACGTTCTCGCAGGCGTGCACGCGGTGCGTGGTGCGCCCGAACCAGTCGGTTCTCACCGGGAAGCGCTTGGTGATGTTTTTCACCGAGAGCACCACCTCGCCCGGGCGGCTCACCGCGGTCGTCTCCGGCACAATCGCCGTGCCGTTTTCCGGGTCGAGCAGATTAAAGCGTGCGGGCTCGTCCGTGCCCTTCATCGCACCGAGATTCGGCACCGCCGCGAGCAGCGACTTCGTGTAGGGGTGTTTGGGATTTTTGAAAATCTCCTCCACCGGCCCCTCTTCCACGATTTTCCCGTGGCGCATCACACAGACGCGGTCGGCCACTTCGGCCACCACCCCCATGTCGTGCGTGATAAAGAGTACGCCCGTGTTGGCTTTTTTCTGCAGAGAGCGGATCAGCAGAAGAATCTGTGCCTGCACCGTCACATCAAGTGCAGTGGTGGGTTCGTCGGCAATGAGAAGCGCGGGTTTGCACGCGAGTGCCATGGCAATCATCACGCGCTGGCGCATCCCGCCCGAGAGCTGATGGGGGTAGCTTGCGGCAATGCGCGGGGCGTCCGGGATACGAACGAGCTTCAGTAGCTTCACCGTTTCCTTCATCGCCGAGTGTTCCGAGAGTTTCCTGTGCAGTCGCAGGCTTTCCGCGATCTGTTCCCCCACCGTGAAAACGGGGTTGAGACTCGTCATCGGTTCCTGAAAGATCATGGCCATATCGGCGCCGCGCATGCGACGGAGCATGTAGTCGGACTCGCGCGCGAGGTCATGCACCTCGCCCTCGCGGTCACGCAGCAGAATCTCGCCGCGCGTGATTCTGCCGCCGCCGTGCTCCACAAGACGCATCACCGACAGCGACGTGACGGATTTGCCCGAGCCCGATTCGCCCACCAGCGCCACGGTCTCGCCGCGGTGCACGGTGAGCGAAATGCCGTCAACGGCCGTCACCAGACCCGACTCGGTGGCAAACTGCACCTCGAGGTCACGGATTTCAACCACACTCGGCTCTGCCGTCTTATCCGTAGGCCGATCCTGCTTCGCGCTAACTTCGTCCTCATCGAGCTCGCTGTGAGCTTTAGCGTAGTGTGCATCAGCCATTTTGAAAAAACTCCACATGGGGCCGCCGCACCGGGCAGCCTGATTATTATTGTCTTTTGTGCCGACGGGTGGCAGTCCTGCCGCCCGCCCCTGTGACCTGCCGTCGCGCCGCCCGGCACACCACGCTCAGCCCTCGGGCTGACACAGGGTGCCTGAGGCCGTCCGTGCGCGACTCTCCTACTGATTGTATCCACGCGTTTTCGGGGGGCTCCCGAGCCCGTCATGCCCTGATGCGCGTCAATATCAATATTTCACTTTTTATTGACTTTCTCAGGGGTGAAGTAAGCGAAAAGTCCTAAGCGATAACGAGAGTAAAAAAGTCAAAAGCCTTTTAAAAATTAGGGAAAACCCCGCTCTGCAGGGCTTTTCAAAGATGGCGCACACCGTACGGGCGCACAAAAAAGCCGCCGGCCGCGTTCCCGCAGATGCGGGGATGCGGCGCCGGCGGCGGGAGTCTCTGCTCGCGGCTGAGGTCAGGCCTGCGGCGGCACGAAGGTGAGCTCGGCCACGCCGACAAAGCGCACATAGTGCTCAAAGCCGCGCAGATAGCTGTCGTACTTCACCCCCGGTTCGGCAAAGGGCCGCACGTCCCCGGCGCGGAACGTGAAGACCATATCCGGCAGTCCGTCCCCGTCAGCATCGCTCACGCGGTGTCCGACAGGTTTTGCCGGCGCCTGCATGGAGGGCTTGGAGCCGGTGAAGCCCAGACTCCAGAGCACGCTTGCAGGATCAATCGCCGTCGCGTCAAATCCGGGGCGGCTCAGCACGGCAATTTCCACCGTTTCGGCATCGGCGGCCACCTTCGGTTTGACCATGATCTGGGTGCGGTTGATGCCTTTGAGAAGCTTGCGGCTGGCGCGATCAGCCGTGGCGACCATGCCGCGCATCGCCTCGGCGAGCGTCTCGCGCGCCTCATCGTCGCTCACCTGTGCGAGGCTTGCCTCAAGCTCGTCGACAATGCTGCGGAACTGCGCCTCAAGCGTCTGCTGCACGCCGTAGACGCCGGCAAGCAGACCGCGGTTGAAATTCACGAGTTCCGAGATCACGGCCCAGGACCAGTACGCGCGGGTGTAGTCAAGGGAAATCAGCTCAGGGCGCATGGCAAACTGCACCTCGCGGGCCGTCTCGAGTGTGGTCCACTGGTAGCCGGGGGGAATCACCCCGGTGAGCGGGAACCAGGGCACATACACGCCCGTGTCCTGCGGACCGGTCGTGCGCCAGAGCACGCTTCGCATCGGCGTCGACTTGAAGGCCATCACATAGCTCTCGCGGGTGTGCGAGCGGGAAATATCGCGTGCGCTCACATGAAACGCGTCCGCCTTGCCGTCGCCGCGCAGTGCATAGGTCTCGGGGTTGGTGAGCCGCAGCACCGCCTTGACCTCCTCCACGCCCATGGGCGCTTTGGGTGAGAGCAGCTCCGGATAGTGCAGATCATCGGTGTACTCCACGCCGGTGATCTCGCGCCAGCCGATACGCATACGGTCCGCGCGCATGGGATCGGTGCGGTTCTCATCGCTCTGATAGGCCCGCGCAAAGTCAAAGTCGGAATAGTCACCGGGGTTGGCCGGGCTGTAGCGGCCCGTGGCAATCGCATAGCTCACGAGATCGGGCGAGGCGATGACATGTTCAGGATCGGCAAGGTCAACCGAGCGGATGGCAAGGGCGTTCGAGATGAGCATCACCTGATCGTCAGGAATACGTTTGGCCACAAAGTGCCGGCCCTTGACGCAGTTGAGCATCCAGGCCTCGTTCTGATCGGCAATGGTGTAGTTGCGCGCCTCGCCCCAGTAACCGTACTCGGTGAGAAGCGCCACGGCAATCTCCACCCCTTCACGCGCCGAACGGGCACGCTCGGCGACCGCACGGCGAAGCAGAAAACCGATACCGCCCTCTTTCAGACCGAGCGCCTCATCGCTCATCTCCCCGGTAAACGACGTGCCGCCCCCGTTGGAGAGAATCAGCACACCGGCCTCGTTGAAAAAGCCCTGATCAAAGGAGGAGCCCGGCGCGGGCTGCAGCATGTTGGACCAGTAGTGCGCAAGGGTTTCGGGGACCTGCGCAATCGCTGCGCGGCCGGGTTCCCCCTGCATGCGCTCACCTGGCGCATGATGGGCAGCAGGCACAAAAAACTGCTGATGCAGGGTTCTGCCGCCCATATCCTCGTTATGACCGACAATCACCCGGCCTGTCTTTGAGACATTCTTCCCGACAATAACGGTGGTGCACATTTTTCTCCCTCTCCTTGCACGAAACTGATTCGGGCGGGCGCGCCATGCGGTGTGCCCGGACAATTGAATCCATCATACGAAAATTTTCTGCCGTCCTTCCACCTGACGGACGGACTTTGTTCGGAAAGGTGTGAAAACCGGCCGCGGGCGGCAGGCGCCGCCCGTCTCAGGCGTCGGTTTCCCGGTCCTCAATGCTGACCGGGCGCGGTTTGACGCGGACTTTTGCCGAGGGATTGATACCCTTAAAGAGCACCTTGCCCGGGCGTGCGGGCACGATGCCCACCCGGGTGGAGAGGTAGCAGATAAGCGACCCGGCCACAAGAATCATCACGCCTTTCCAGAACCCGAAGGTGAGCTCGGCACCGATCCAGACCGTACCGAAGAGGCAGGAGAGCACCGGCGTGAAGTAGCTCGTGATCGCCAGCAGCGTCATATTGCCTTTCATCATGCCGTAGGTCCAGCAACTGTAGCCCGCACCCGTGGCAAAGGCACCCATGACGATACCGATCCAGCCGTAGCCGTGCGGGTGTTCAACAGGCGGGGTGCCGAGTCCGAGAAACCACACCGCATAAAAGATGATCATGTCGCCGAAGAAAATCAGCACCACCGGATTCTGCCCGTTTGAGAGCGCACGGGTGATCGAGCTGTAGCCCGACCACGTGATCGCGCCCAGGAGCGCGAGGCCGTAGCTCATCGGGTTTTCGAGAATATGCGCGTAGAGCACGTTCACATCGAAGCCCCGATCTCCCGCGAGCACCGTCACCACCCCCATCAGACAGAGCGCAATGCCGATGACAATCCACCAGCGGGCACGCTGCCCGTTGAAGATAATCCCGAGCACGATGGTGATGCAGGGCCAGAGATAGTTGACCATGCCGACTTCCATGGTCTGGTGTCCGCCCTGCGAGAGGGCGAGCGAGAAGACAAAGCACATCGCGGAGATGTTCGCAAGCCCCACCCCGAAGACCAGATACTTCCAGTTGAAGCGTCTGAGCTGAGGACGTCCGACAGTGAAAAGCAGCCCGAAAAAGGCGAGTGTGTAGAGTGCAGCAAAGCCGCCGGCAATACCGTAATTCTCGGCAATGCCTCTGGTGATGCCGACGCTCATACCCCAGAGCATGGGGGCCATCATCCCGATGGCGGTAGCGCGTGCGACGTTATCCATTTTGTGTGTCTGAAACCGGAAACCGGCCGGCGGTTTCCTGACGGTCTTTCTCCCGGCAAAAGTACTCTGTCTGCAGCCGTCACACGCGCAGGCGCGCGGTTTTCTGCGACGGCGAGAGAATCTTAGTGAAAGCGACCGTGAAAAGCGCGGTTTGTCGCCCGAAAAAGAAGAGAGACTTTCAATCTAAGTCAAGAAACCCGCAGATAACGGCGAAAAGAAAGGAAAAAAGCGTGTTGAAGGACGGCACAAAACAAAACGGTGCGCCTGCGGCAGGATTTACCCGCGCAGTGAGCGCACCGGAAAATAAGAGAGAAGCTCTCTAAGCCCGCTCGGGCAGCGTCGCGGCACGGGCAAGCCCGTAAGTGAGCGCCGCACGGTCGGCAAAGACGAGGTAGAGCGTCACGACCACCATGGCGAGCACATACGCGCTCGGCTCACCGGTGAGGGTGAGCGGAATGTTGAGAAACTCTGCGCGCAGGAAGGCGCTTGCCGGACCGCCCAGCCAGCCGAGCACCACCGCCGTGTAAAGCGCACGGGGCGTGCGTCCGAGCGTGAGCATAAACGAGGCGATCGTGAGCAGCACGGCGCTCACCAGATCCGGAATCAGGGTTTGCACCGCGGCAGCCCAGTACTGCGCATCGAGCATAATCACGCGGGCGACTTCGGCGGCCTCGCGGCCGAGGCGAAACAGCGGCGTAATGGCCGTGAGCCACATAAAGAGCACCACAAAGAGCAGCACACCGCTCACGCCGCTCGCATAACCGGGTTTCTCAAGCGCAGGCGGCACGGCCCGGGCAATGCGCGAAACCGCCCAGAGAATCACCGCGGCAAGCGCTGCGGCAAGCAGCACCACGACGCTGATCTGCATCCAGGAAAACTGAACCATAACTGTCCTTCTGAGTGTCGGGGGATATAAAAACAGGCCTAATTATGCCTTATGCGCACCAGGTTTGTGCTCGTGCGGGCAGCGGCACACCTCGCCGCACTGCTCGCAGGGTGCGTGCCGCAGCGCGTCAAGCAGCGGACAGAACTCCCCCCGGGCATGTCCGCCGCGGCAGATATGCGAGAGTTCGTTGAGGCTTTTTCTCAGCTGTGTGAGCTCATGGATCTGCTCTTCGACCGTCACCAGATGCGACTGAATCAGGCGGTGTGCCTCATTGGCGCATTCAGCACTCGGATCATTCACACTCGCGAGCAGCAGCCGGATATCCTCGAGGCCGAGCCCGAGCGCACGGCAGCGCCGGATGAATTCAAGCTGCCGGATATGCATCTCACCGTACTCGCGGAAATTGTTCGCGAGGCGCACGGGCGGCGTCAGCAGCCCGATTTTCTCGTAGTACCGGATCGTCTCCGCTGTGACGCCGGTATGTTTTGCCAGTTCACCGGGTTTCATAAAAAACCTCCAGAAATCTCTTTGGAAGTGATTCTCACTTCAGGTGAAAATTATTTTAGCGAAATGTCTTGACCTTGTAGTTACTTCAAGGTGTTTAATAAAAACAATTATCAGTACCGTGCCCCGTCACCCCCGCTTTACCCGACGATCCGGGCACTTTTGAACAGGACAGAAAAACTATGTCTTCACGCAAGGCTTTCCGATTCAGTGATGCCGACCGGGAGCGACTTCTCGCGCTCTCGGAGGTCTGGCACGCGCACAAGGCGCAGCTCAATGAAGGCGCCGGTCTGCTCATCGTCCCCGGGGAGGCGACCGGTGACATCGAGTCGGTGTTCTCCAAAAACAGTCTCACCCTCACCGAGGTGCCGGTCGCTCCCGTCACGCTCTCGATTCCGGAGATGGACTGTCCGGTCGAGGAAGGCGATATCCGCCGCGAGCTCGACAAACGCGCCATCCGCGATGTGAACCTCAATGTGGTAACCCGCACGGCCACTTTCTCGGGTGACCGGGCCTTTGAGGAGCGCGTCATCAGTGCCGTGGCAGCCGCAGGTTACGAGGCGGTGCGAAGCGCGGGGGCACTGACGCGTCACACGCTCGCCATTCCTGAAATGGACTGCCCGGTCGAAGAGGCCGATATCCGCCGCGAACTCGACAAACGCGGCATCGAGGGGGTGGAACTCAATGTGATGTCGCGCTCGGCCGTGTTCCAGGGCGACGAGGCCAAACGCGATGCGGTCATCGCCGCGGTTCAAGCCGCCGGCTACAGCGCACAGGTGATCACAAAGCGCACCGCCGAGGTGGCGGATGTGGAGGTGCCCTACTGGCGCTACGGCATTGCGCTCGCGGTTGCGCTTGCCGCCGAGGCCTTTGACCTGATCGGCGAGTACGGCGGCATCTCCCTGCCCTGGTCTGCCGGCATGACGGGTTATCTCTCGCTCGGTCTTGCGCTTGTGGCGATTGTCATGGCCGGTTTCGGCACCCTGCGCGAGGGACTCAGAAACCTGCTGCACTTTGAATTCAATATGGCCACACTCATGGCCGTAGCCGTCACCGGTGCGGTACTGATCGGGGCCTGGCCGGAGGCGGCCATGGTGATGGTGCTCTTTGAGATCTCGGAGACGATCGAGGATCTGTGCATGACAAAGGCACGCCGCTCGATCCGCGATCTGATGAGCTTCACCCCTGCCACCGTACAGCTCGTCACACTCTCGGGAACCGAAACCGTGCCGGTGGGCGAAGTGGCGCCGGGCGCCGTGATTCGTGTCTCGCCGGGCGAGCGGTTTCCGCTTGACGGCAAAATTCTCATCGGCTCGACGACCGCCGACCAGGCCAACGTGACGGGCGAGAGTCTGCCCGTGGACAAGACGGCGGGCGACAACGTCTGGAGCGGCACCGTCAATCTGACGGGGACGGTCGACGTGACCGTGACCGCCGCCGAGGCCGATTCGCTCACCGCCCGCATTATCGAGGCGGTGGAAAACGCGCAGGCGAGCAAATCCCCCGTGCAGCGCTTCGTGGATAAATTCGCCGCGGTCTACACACCGATCGTCTTTATCTTCGCCATTGCCGTCGCGGTGATTCCGCCGCTGATTTTCGGCGACTTCATGGGCTGGCTCTACAAGGCCTTCGCCCTGATGGTGATCGCCTGCCCGTGTGCCCTCGTGATCTCCACCCCGGTGACGATTGTCTCCGCGCTCGGCACGGCCACGCGCTGCGGCCTTCTCATCAAAGGGGGACTGTACCTCGAACAGGCGCGTCACCTGCGCTTTGTCGCACTGGACAAGACGGGCACCCTCACCCGCGGTGAGCCCCGTGTCGAAGAGGCGCAGACGCTCGCGAAGGTCGACTTTGACAAGGCGCTCTCCATGGCCGCCTCGCTTGCCCGCATGAACAAGCACCCGCTCTCGGAGGCGATTGTCCGCTTTGCCGCTGAGCATCACACAAAAACCCATGATGTGGCGGACTTCACGGCCCTTGCGGGGAGCGGCGTCACAGGGCGCATTCACAATGCGCAGTACTCGCTCCTGAAACCCTCGGCGACCGGCGACGCTGACGTCATCGCCCAGGCCGAAGCGTTCCAGCGCCAGGGGATGAGTTCGGTGGTGCTCACCGATATTCTCGGTGCACAGATGATCTTTGCCTTTGCCGACGAAATGAAGCCCGGGGTCGATGCCGACATCCGTCAGATCCGCGCGGCGGGGATTGAACCGGTGCTTCTCACCGGGGACAATCTGCAGGCGGCCGAGCATCTCGCCGCCGGTGTAGGCATCACGGATGTGCGCGCCAATCTGCTGCCCGCGGATAAACTCTCCGCCATTGAAGCGCTGCAGAAAAAAGGCGTCACGGCCATGGTCGGTGACGGCATCAACGACGCCCCGGCCCTTGCCGCCTCCGATATCGGCATCGCCATGGGGATCCGCGGCACCGACAGTGCCATTGAGGCTGCGCATGTGGCCGTGATGGACGACAACATCGGGTCGATCGCCACCCTCGTGCGACTCTCGCGCATCACGCACAGCGTGCTCGTGCAGAATATCGCCTTTGCGATTGCGGTCAAACTCGTCTTCATGGCGCTCGCCCTCGCCGGTATGGCCACAATGTGGATGGCCGTCTTTGCCGATACGGGCACATGCCTGATCGTGGTCGCCAACGGGATGCGCATGCTCCGGATGAAGCCGCGCCTTGAGCGCATGGCCGCTCAAGCTGCCTCGCACTGAGTCTCACTCAGCTGACAGTCTGCCGTCCGGCTTTGCGCGCCGGACGGCTTTTTCGTATCCGGAAAAACTGACCCACTTGAGAGCGCTTTCGCTACAATCAATAGAGAAGGGAGGATTTTTCCTCCCGCTCGTGCTGACGTCAAGGAGTGAGACCATGGTAGAAGAACCCAGAAATGGTGACTTTGAAAGCTATATCAGGGCGATTGAAGCGCAGACGCTGCGCCGCCTTCAGGAAGCGGGGCTCGGCACACTTGACGAGGAAACGCTCACCGGCATGCCGCCGGCAAAGCCCGCACGGGCAAAACGCGACCCGTTTGCCGGAACGGCCGGAAACGCGGCAGAGCTCAGCAGAGCCGACACGCGTGAAGCGGCCCGCAGTGTGCTCTCACAGCTTGGCTGGGGAAGCAGCGCGCAGAGCGCGCCGCAAACGCAGACCACCTCCCCCGCCCCGCGCAGAGTGCGTCGCATCAATCCGCGCGGCAGCTCCACCGCCGGACAGTTTTTCGGCGCCGCCCTGACCGTGTTCGGCACCGTGGCAAGCCTGCTGATGGTGGCAACCGGGGCGGATGCCCGGGACATCTTCCCGATGCCGTTTCTCATGATTCCGGTCGGGGTTTTTGTGGCACTCAAGAGTACAAAGTAAAGCTTGATGCTTGACTGAAAAAACAAGCCGCGGCACAGGCCGCGGCTTGTTTTTGTCTGGCGTTACACCCGCTCAGAGAAGCGCTGCCACCCAGCGGGCGAGCACACCGCGGCTTTGCGCCTCCAGGAAAAGTCCGTCGCGCATCCTTTCCAGCCGCAGAAGGCGTGCAAGAAGCACGCAGGCCGCCTCAGGCGTGAGGTTTTCTCTTCCCTCGGCAAAGAGCCGGTTGACGGTCTCCGGCGTTTCCTCAGCGGTGACACTCACCGCTTCGAGCGCCTTCCAGAAGTCGAGTGTCTCGCGCGCGTAGGCCACGTAGACAAAGCGACCTTCCGGGTCCGAAGTCCACTCACCCACCGGATGCGCCGTGAGAAAGTCATAAAACGCGCGGGCCGTCTCGGGTGCGATTCGCACGGCGGGAAGCGCCAGGGAGTCCTCCCCGGAGGCTGCTGGCGCTATGGCCACGGGCTCAGGCGCCGGGTATTTGCGCAGGTTTTTCTGAAGTTTTTTCTTCACGATCTCATCGAGATCAAACCCAGCCCGGTCGGCAAAAAGCACGGCATAGATGAGCACATCGGCGAGCTCCTCGGCCATGTGTTCACGCTCAGCGGGATTGTCGGTATTCTCCCCCGTCCACTGAAAACACTCGAGCAGCTCAGCCGCCTCGAGTGTGAGCGAGAGCGAGAGATCCTTCAGATTGTGAAAAGGCCGCCAGTGACGCGCGTCACGAAAGCGCACAATCTCTTCAACAGTCGCTTCGCTCAGCCGGTTGCGCACTCTGTCAGAGAGGAATTTGTCCGTCACCGCTCAGTGCTCCAGAATCATGAGCGCCGCGACGCTGTTGTCCGGGTTGAGCTTCACGGCAAAGCGGCGGGGACGTCCCTGCAGAATGAGGAACTGATCAACGCTCGCCTGCACACGGCGCATATCCGCCTTGAGGCAGGCCATGGCCTTTTCGTGCTCGGCTTCGAGCGTTTTGATATCGCGGTTGAGCTGTCCCACCATCGACATCACCTCTTCGGAAAAGCCGCGGGAGTGGTTTTCCATGGCTTCAAACGCGATGTCCTGAGACTTTTTGAGCAGCGCCTTGAAGTCCGGGAAGAGCGCGACGTTGCGCTCAATGTTGTGCGAGCAGTGAATACCGTGCAGATACGTATCCCCGCTCATGACACGGATAAGGGCGAGCGTGCGCAGAAAGAGCACCGAAAGCTCCCGTTCGATCATGTACGCCACGGCATTGGTGAGCGCCATGTCGGCCTCCTGCACGGTGCGGATGTTTCTCACCATCGTCTGTACGGTCGCGTCGATACGGGCATTGATCGCATAGAGTTTGTGCGCGAGCCGGTCAATACGCTCGCAGCGCTCCTGCGCCTTGCCGGGCTGGGCGCCCAGGCGGCGCACATCGCGCACGAGATCAAAGAGTTCGTCCCAGTAACTCGTCCAGGCCACCCCCTGCACGGCGGCAACAAGCAGCTTGGCGCGCGGCATCAGATTTCGCACAAGTGCGAGCTCCTCTTCAAGAAGCTCATCGAGTTCATGCTTTTTGTCCACCGGATTGCACATGAGCCAGAGGTTCTGCACGTGCGCCTCGCTGCCGAAGTCATAGTCTTCAACGGGCATCGCATCACCGAGCGGGCGCACTTTCTCGTCAAGCGCGATGATCGAGAGATCCGCCGCTGTCGCGTTCGGGTGCGGCATAAAGCCGTTCGTGTATGCCTCCTGAATCATGTGCGAGAAATTGATCGCGTAGACAAAGCGGCTCAGACCGTCGCCGGGAATTCTCGCGAGCGCCACGTTGCGGGCAAAGAGCGGCTCGAGCGACTTGAGTTCAGCCTTTGTCGAGGGGATTTCGCGGTAAAAGGGTTCGTCGACCTCGAGGGCGCGCTGGATATAGAGATCGGCCACCTCGGGGTGGTTGTTGAGCTGCGTCACCGCAAGCATCACCGGGCGCGAGACCCCCTGACGCTCTCTGACGGGCGGCTCGGGTTCAGGTTCCGGAATCCGCACGTTCGCCGGCGTGACGAGTTTTTCAGGACGCCGCCCGACGCGCTCGACACGGCGAGGCTGCTTTTTAGGGGCGCCGCCCGAGACGCGGCGGTAGACCTGCCAGCCGATACCGGCCCCCAGACAGAGCAGGCAGGCAATGGTTAAAACCCAGGTGAAAAGCTCGTGTTGCATGACGCTAAAAAATATTCCAGAGTAGGTCTTGTGAGAGCGTTTTAGCTTATCACAACGGCGCGCGCACGCGTCCCGGTGTTGCCCGAAAGAGTGAACGCGGCTCGACTTAGATCAAACCTAAATTCAGTCCTGTTGGTATGATATAGAAAATTCCGGCGCCCGGTCCCATACCCCGGGTGCACCTGACGGCGGCCCTCAAGTAAAAAAAGGATTCCCCCTTATGTCCGGAGGCACTCCGCCGGCCCGAGGCAGATAACAGCAGCCGGCGCGGCCTGTCGAACCCGCCCGCAGCATATAACGAAAAGACGAGGAGTCAAGCAAAGTGTTCCATTCCTTTCTCGATAGGCTAGAACTCGCCAACGGTGTTCAGATGCCCTGCATTTCATTTGGCTCGTGGCAGGTTCCCAACGAGACACAGCTCGTGGACGCCATCAGTCAGGCCATCCAGCTCGGATACCGTTCCTTCGACACCGCGCAGATCTACGGCAACACCGCCGCCATCGGACACGCCATCCGGGAGTCCACCATCGCGCGTGAGGAATTCTTCATCACCTCGAAGATCTGGGTCACCAACCGCTCGCCTGACGGCGTGCGTGCCGCGGTGACCGAGATGCTCGAGCAGCTGCGCACCCCCTACCTTGACCTCCTGGTTATTCACTGGCCGGCTGCTCAGGGTGAACCCATGATCTGGCAGAGCCAGAACGTGGGTACGTGGCGCGCCATGGAGGAGCTCTACCGCGAGGGACGTCTGCGCGCCATCGGTACCGCAAACTTTCTCCCGCACCATCTGGTGCCGATGATGGCACGCGCGAGCATCCCGCCGATGGTCAACCAGCTCGAGCTGCACCCGGGCTACCCGCAGTTTGCGGCAGTAAACTTCTGCTTCAAGCACAATATCGCGATTCAGGCCTGGAGTCCGCTCGGCCGCGGCATGCTGCTGAGAAACCCGACCGTGATCCGTATCGCCCAGCGCCTCGGGATGACACCCGCGCAGGTGGCGATCCGCTGGTCGCTCGACCACGGGTTCATGCCGATCGTCAAGGCGCTCGAAATGACGCACCAGCGCCAGAACCTTGACGTGTTCAAGATGAAGCTTGACGCGGAGGCGATGGCCGAGCTTGACGCCATGCCCCAGACCGCCTATTCGGGTCTGCATCCCGACACGGTCACGTTCTGACATACCGCTTCGGGCCGGGTGCGCAGCGGCGCGCCCGGCTTTTTTCACGCCGCTATTTCCGCACTGTCCTGCCACCTAGGGAAAGTCCCAATACCACCCAGGCAGTTTTGCGGATTTTAAAACGCATTTTTCCTCCCTTCCCTATTCTTTTCAGGAATAGCGCAAAACGCCTTATAGGTCTTAATTTTCACGTCTTCATCGAAGCGCCCTGGCGGTGCATGCCACGCTCACTCAAGGGTTTTTGCTCATCCCATACGGGAGGGGTGACCTCCCCCGTTACGGTAGTTTTCTCTCCCCTCCACTGCTCCTACAATGACCCTCATCCGAATGATCATGTCCGCTCTCCCGCCGGCCTAGGCTGACAGAAAGGGCGGACGGCATCCACCACACTATTGAGGTTAACTAAAGCACCATGAACTACTCCAGCATTCTCATCGCCTTTGACCCCGACCGCATGAACGAGACACTCGAACGCGTGGGCGGCATTGAAGGTGTGGAGGTCTTTCAGATCGACGAGCCCAATCACCGTGCCATCGCCGTGATCGAGGCGCCCTCCACCGGCCGCGAGGTGAGTGCCTTTGAAACGGTTCAGAAGCTCGACGGTGTTGTGGACGTGAGTCTGATCAACCACTATTTCGCCGACGAGGAAGTCCCCTCGCAGAGCTGAGGACTCACGGCGGCCCCGTTTTTTTATCCTGCCCGTGTGACGGCTGACCCCACTCGAGAGGCGAAAGACCCCGAATCTGAAACCCGCCCGCTCAGAGCAGACCGTCACAGGCCAAGCAACCCAGACGTGCCACACGCACGAAGGAGATCCCCATGACAATCAAACCTGTCAATCAGGAACGTCGCACCCTTCTCAAATCCGGCCTTGCGGCCTCCGCCGCCATGTCGGTCGGCATCCCTATCGTTCCGCTCGCCAAGACCCAGGCTGAAGCCGTCAGCAAAGACATCACCTGGCACAAGGGCGTCTGCCGCTTCTGCGGTACCGGCTGCGGTCTGCAGGTCGGTGTGCAGAACGACCGCGTTGTGGCGACCATGGGGGATCCGGACGCGCCCGTCAACCGCGGGCTCAACTGCGTCAAGGGCTATTTCAATGCCAAGATTCTCTACGGCAAGGACCGTCTCACCCGTCCGCTGATGCGTAAAAAGAACGGCAAGTTTGACAAGGAAGGCGAATTCGTGCCCGTCTCCTGGAAAGAGGCGTTTGATGAAATGGAACGTCAGTTCCGCCGTGTCTACGAAGCCAAGGGGCCGGCCGCGGTCGGTCTGATCGGCTCGGGTCAGTACACGATTCCCGAAGCCTACGCCGCGAGCAAACTCTGGAAGGGTGCCTTCCGCTCGAACAACATCGACCCGAATGCCCGTCTTTGCATGGCCAGCGCCGTGGTGGGCTTTTATCAGGTCTTCGGTATTGACGAGCCGGCCAACAACTACTCCGACATTGAAAAGAGCGACCTGATGGTGCTCTGGGGCAACAACATGGCCGAAGCCCATCCGGTGCTCTGGTCGCGTGTTGTGGACCGCAAGCTCACGCACAAGGCCACGAAGATTGTCAACCTGACGACCTTCCGCAACATGAGCAGCGACTTTGCCGACCTCACCATTATCTTCAAGCCCAATACGGACCTCGCGATCGCGAACTTCCTGCTGCGCGAAATTCTGCGCCGCAACGTCGTTGATCAGGACTTCGTGAACCGCCACTGCGTGTTTGCGGCCGGCGTGACCGACATCGGTTACGGTCTGCGCAACACGGACAAATTCGCCTATCCGGCTGAAAAGGACGTCATGGCCCGCCAGCTCAAGGTGACGCTTGACAAGTACGAAGCCCGCGGCATGGGTCTCAAGGAAGGTCAGGAGGTCGAACAGAAGAACGCGGGGCCGACCGCCGGCAAGCACTGGCAGATCACGCTCGAGGATTTCCGCAAGGGTGTCGAGCCCTACGATCTTGACTTTGTCGCCGAGCTCGCCAAGGGTGACGCTGACGAGTCGCTCGATACGTTCAAGAAAAAACTCATGGATCTCGCCGACCTTGTCTGCGACCGGAAGCGCAACTTCATGAGCTACTGGTGCATGGGCTTTAACCAGCATCAGCGCGGCGTCTGGGTCAACGAGCTCGTGTACTCCATCCACCTGCTCCTTGGCAAGCACGCCAAACCGGGCAACGGCGCCTTCTCGCTCACCGGTCAGCCCTCTGCCTGCGGTTCCGCCCGCGAAGTCGGTGCCTTCTCGCACCGTCTGCCCGCTGACATGCTTGTGGCCAATCCCAAGCACCGTGAAATCACCGAAGGCATCTGGGGCATGCCCGCCGGCACGCTCAACCCGAAGGTTGGCGCCAGCCTCATGGATATGCTCAAAGGCCTTGAAGACAAGTCGATCAACTTCCTCTGGACGCAGGTCGTCAATATCTTCCAGTCCACGCCCAACAACACGCACTGGATCAAGGCCGCCCGCGATCCGGAAAACTTCGTCGTTGTCTCCGACATCTACCCGACCTTCTCCTCAGCTGTGGCTGACCTGATTCTGCCGGCTGCGGGCCACTTCGAGAAGTGGGGTCTGTACGGCAATGCCGAACGCCGCACGCAGGGCTGGCATCAGCTCCTCGACGCGCCGGGTGAAGCCCGCACCGACCTGTGGATGATGATGGAATTCGCCCGCCGCTTCAAAGTGGGTGAACTCTGGAAGGCCCAGCCCCTCAAGGGCGTGCCCGGTGACATGCTCCCCGACGTCGTTGCCGCTGCCGCCGAAAAGGGCATCAAGGCCGACACCGATCTCGCCAGCGTGCTCTTCATGCCTAACGCGAAGCGTCAGGCCGTCTGGCCCGATCCGCTCTACAAGGGCGAAAAGAACGCCACCGGCAAGGCACTCAACCTGCCGTACTTCCCGGAAAAGGCGCTCTTTAACGAGTACCGCGAGTTCACCGTGGGTCATGCGCACGACCTCGCCGACTTCGACACGTACCAGGATCCGAAGACCCGCGGTCTGCTCTGGCCGGTCGTCAACGGCAAGGAAACCGAGTACCGCTTCAACCCCGAGTACGACACCTATGCCAAACCGGACAACCTCTTCTACGGTCCGCTCATGAAGGAAATGCCCTCGGGCGACCTCTACGGCGTGACGAACAAAGAGGCCCAGAAGTTCCCCGGCAAGGCGAAGATCTTCTTCCGTCCGTACGCCGCGCCGGTCGAGCAGCCCGATCAGCAGTATGACCTCTGGCTCTCCACGGGTCGTATTCTCGAGCACTGGCATACCGGCACGATGACCGGCCGCGTGCCCGAGCTCGCCCGCTCCGAACCGAACGCCGTGCTCTACATGAACCCGGCTGACGCGGAGGCGCGCGGTCTCAAGCGCGGCTCTAAGGCCAGAGTGACGAGCCGCCACGGCGAGTGCGAAGCGGTGGTTGAAACCGGTCACCGCAACATCATGCCGCGCGGCATGACCTGGCTCGCCTTCTTCGATCCGAAGGTCCGCACCAATGCGGTGGTGATCGACTCGGCCGACCCGATCTCGCTTGAACCTGACTTCAAGAAGACCGCGGTGAAGGTCACGAAGGCGTAAACCCGCCAGTCGACCGGGAGACTGCGATATGACGAAAGCCAAACCGCAATCACTCTCCCGGCGGCAGGTTCTGACGGCCGCGGTGGAAGTCTCCGCCGCGGGCGTCGTTCTCGCCTGGGGTTTCGGGTTTATCGCCGCACGCGATGCCCGTGCCCGGTGGGTGCCCCGTCCGCCCGGAGCGATTGATGATATGAAAGCGTTTCTTGCCGCCTGCTCGCGCTGCGGTCAGTGCGTGACCGCCTGCCCGTACGACACGCTCAGTCTGGCAAGCCCCTCGGACCCCGCCCCGGCGGGCACGCCTTTTTTCGTCCCGAGAAAAGTGCCCTGCTACATGTGCGTGGATATTCCCTGTGTGAAGGCCTGCCCGACAGGCGCGCTTGATCATTCGCTCACCGAAATCGAAAAAGCCCGCATGGGCGTGGCACTTATTGACCCGGACTCGTGTCTGTCGTTTCAGGGGCTTCGCTGCGAGGTGTGCTACCGCGCCTGCCCCGAAACCGACAAGGCGATCGTGATTGACTCTCAGCCCAGAGAGCTGAGCAGGCACGCGAAATTTCTCCCTGTTGTGAAACCCGAACACTGCACGGGCTGCGGCCTGTGCGAGCAGGCCTGTCCGACGGACAGTGCCGCCATCCGTGTGGCAGAGCGTGACGCCGTGCTCGGCAGAATCGGCCGGCACTACCGGCTCGGCTGGCTGGGCGAAGACGATGTTCACAACCGGCCCGAGACGGTGGAGCAAAAGCCTGCCGTGACTGAGGACGAGAGTACGCAAAATGCGCTCGACTCGCTCAAAGCCTTTAAATTCTGAGTGCCTGCGGGGAGTACACCATGAGTGAAACACAGTCAGTCAAGCGCCCCGTGCGGCATCTTCCGCCGCCCAGAACCCCTGCCGAATGGGTGCGGCGCAACCGTTACGGCATCGCGCGACACGCGGTGCAGCTTCTTATTCTTCTGCTCTTTACAGGCACTGCAAAGTGGGGCTGGACGCTCTGGGACCGTCCTCTTCTCGATGGCACCCTCTCGAACTCCACCGTTCTGGGCGCCATCCCTCTAACCGACCCGTTCGCCCTGCTGCAGCGCCTGGCGGCAGGGCATCTGCCGATCGCCACCGCTGCTGCCGGTGCGCTCATCACCGTGCTCTTTTACGTGCTCGCGGGCTCCCGGCTTTTCTGCGGCTGGGTCTGTCCGATGAATCTGGTGACCGAAGCGGCGGATGCCCTGCGGCGCAGACTTGGACTTCCGGCTGACCTGATCAGGCCGGATAAAAAACTTCGTTACATTTTTTCCGGCGCAACGCTTCTGGTGAGTTTTCTCACCGGCGTGGCCGCTTTTGAACTCGTGAGCCCCCAGGCACTTCTCTGGAGAGACGCCATTTTCGGCACAGGGCTCTGGGCGGCGGCCATTTCGCTTACCGTTTTTTCGTTCGATCTGGCGGTCGCAAAAAACGGGTGGTGTTCGCATCTTTGTCCGCTTGGCGGATTTTGGGGAGCAATTTCCCGCATAAATCCCAAAGCCTGTATTAGAATAAATTTTGCAAGTAATACCTGTACCCATTGCGGGGATTGCTTGCGTGTATGCCCCGAACCGCAGATTATCAGGTTCAATGAACTTGACCGCACAGGCCGGATCCCTATTGGTGACTGCATCCAGTGTGGACGTTGTATAGAGGTCTGTCCTGAGGACTCACTACAGTTTAATCTTGCGGGAAAACTACACAAATCCGACGTTTAATAAGAATCAAGGAGATCATCATGAACGTCTTTACCAAAGTGCTCGCCTCTGTGGCGATGTTGTCTGCCATGGCTATTGCTCAGGCCGCTAATATGCCCCCGCAGATTCCCCATCCGATCGACAGCTACAAGATCACGGAAGGCAACAATCCGTGCCAGATGTGCCATCAGCTCGCGACGGCCACACCCGGCCAGAAGACCCAGATTCCGCTTTCCCACCAGAAAGACGGCAAGGTTGCTGGCTCTCACTTCAACTGCGTGATGTGCCACGTTGAAAAGAAGTAATTCTTTCTGACACGCATATCTGAGATGTCCGCCCGGTACCGGCCTTCCGGCGCACAGGGCGGGCAAAAGAAAAGGTCAAAGCCCGTAAGCTTTGACCTTTTTCTGTTTTTGTGTCTGAGAGACGGCTACTGCAGCAAAAGCCCCAAATTTCTTTTGCCTCGCGCACACAAAGCTCCTCTGTTCACAACCGGACTCAGTCGACTCGCCACCAAGGAGAAAGAAGCGATCGAGCAGGTTAACCGGGAGAAAGGCAGTTTCCCGACGCCCCCAATGCGTCAGTTGCGAAATAACCTCTCAGGCGGCCGGCGCCCGTTGTTCACAAAGCAGCTGAGGTTCTCAGCGCGTTGTTAGGATAACTATACCCGGGCATTCTGAAGTGCCGCTTAACCGGAGAAAACCGCAGAAAGCGGGCGTTTGCGGGCGAGGTGCCGGGGACGGAGGCAATGCGGCGCCGGCAGATAAAGTTAGAGCCGGACACTCTGTTTCGAGTGCCGGCTCTTTAGTTTGTGAGCATCAGAGTCCAAGTATTCTGCTGCTCGATTTGATTCCCGGAAAATCGACTCCCAAGCTGTCTCTTAACCGGTTAATTTCAATAGGCTGTCCTGACAAACACTCCAAGGAGAACCAAGTGTTCAGACAGGCACGGACTCCAACCTTCCAGCCAATCCTCTGCGCCCCAAACGCTTCGGCGGACCGCTGGGTTACTGCTGTATCCTGCCTTGTTGTGTATAGAGTATCAGGGGAGTCTGAATGGAGGCTTAACGCAAAAAAGATTCAGGGATTTTTACAAATTTTTGCGTTTGCCCGGTCCGAATACGCAAAAGGCCGCGCCGGCATCAGGCCGGTGCAGCCTTGTGTGGCAGGCGCCTCACTCTCAGATCGAGGCGCCGTCAGCACCCGAGCCGCGGCGGTAGCCGTTCTGGGTGGCCCAGACAGCCGCCTCCACACGGCTCTTGAAACCGAGCTTGTTGAGCAGATGCTTGACGTGACCCTTGACGGTACCGTCAGAGATGTTAAGTTCGCGGGCGATCATCTTGTTGGTCTGCCCTTCGGCGATGAGCACGAGCACGTCATGCTCGCGGCCGGTGAGCTGCGGAGCGGCCTCGGCGGGCGTGGCCTTGTGGCGCAGCGACTCCGTGAGGTACACGAGCATGGAGGGTTCCACAATCAGGCGCCCTTCGAGCGTCTGACGGATGTTCGCGAGGAACTGGTCCGGATCGGAGTCCTTGAGGAAGTACCCGTCGGCACCGGCCTGGATGCAGGCGGTGAGGTCCTTGCCCGAATCACTCACCGTCAGAATCACGATGCGGCGGCTCGGATCCTCGTCCTTGAGCGCAGAGAGAATCTCCAGGCCCGAGGAGCCTTTGATATTAAGGTCAAGAACAATCAGATCGGGTTCGTGCTCACGGACCACCTCGAGCGCCTGCTCGCGGTTGCCGGCTTCACCCACCACCTCAATAGAAGGTTCCATATCAAGCAGTTCACGAACGCCCCGGCGGAAAAGCGGATGGTCGTCGATCACCACAATGCTGTATGTATCTTTCGTCGTCATGTTCAGTTTGCTCTTTGTGTTCAATAGTCTGATTTTAACGGACTGCACGGTCTGATTGTGCCGGGCTTTGCGTTTTTTCTGGAATTCTCAGCACAAGACGGGTGCCGGAAGCGTCCGTGCGGCGGCTGATGCTGAGTTCTCCGCCGATGGCCTCGGCACGCTCATTCATGATCGTGAGGCCGTAGTGATTGGGTTTGCCGGGTTTTTCCGGCAGCCCCACCCCGTCGTCCTCGATCACGAGCACCATGGCGCTCCCTGTGTTGGCGTTCTCGCGCTCAACGCGTACCGAGACGCTGCTCGCGCGGGCATGCTTTTCGATGTTGGAAAGCCCCTCACGCACAATGCTCACCAGATGCACCTGCGCGTTGGGGTTGAGTTCAAAGCCGAGCAGATTGCAGGTAAAGCTCACCGGCAGGCCCGTGCGGTTGCGGAATTCGTCAATCGACTCTTCAAGCGCCCCGGTGAGACCGCTGCCGCCAATCTGAAGGCGGAACGCGGTGAGCACCTCGCGCAGCTGCGAGTACGCGCCAGAGAGCCCCTCATTGAGTTCCCCCACGGTTTTGAGCACCGTCTCGTGATCGGCATTGCGTTCAATAAAGAGTTTGAGGCGGTGGAGCTGGATTCGCGCAAAGGAGAGCGACTGTGCAATCGAGTCGTGCAGTTCGCGTGCAATGGTCGAGCGCTCTTCGAGCACCGCCAGACGCCGGTCATCGATCTGACGCGTCGCGCGATCCATCGCGCGGCCGAGCGTCTGGGCAAACGCCTTGAGAAGGTCGGCCTGCCAGGGCTCGATGGGCTGCTCAAAAACCGCCAGCAGCTCGCCCACTTCGGTTTCCCCCGAGGAGAGCGTCACGCGGTTGGTGGGCAGTTCATCCTCGCCCCGCCAGGCATCGGACTTCGCAAGCATGAGCGCCTTGTCTTTTTCCCCCGCGGTGAGCGCACAGGCTCTTGCGCCCACGAGTTTGGCAATTTCATTGAGAAACGGGGTGAGCTCCCGGGTGGTGTGGCCCTCTTCAAAGGTCACATTCTCGGCAATCCGGCCGATGAGCTCAAGGCCCGCGTTGCGGCGGTTAAGGTCAACCGTCTTGCGGGCGACCTCCGCCTCGAGGTTGCCGTAGAGCCGGCTGAGCTCATCGAGCATGTAGTTAAAGCCCGAGGCGAGCCGCCCGATCTCGTCGCGGGTGCTCACCGGCGCACGCACGCTCAGATCCCCCTTTCGCACCGCCTCGGCCACCGCGCCGATATCGAGCAGCGGGTTGAAGATGCGCCGGCGCATCACGATGAGCATGCCGTAAGTGAGTATTAACGAACCGAGCAGAATACCGATAAGGAGCCACTTCAGGAGCATCAGCCGCTCGTTGAGTGACTCTTCGAGCACTTTCACATAAAGATTCACATCCTCGACAAAGCTTGGAATCGCCCAGACAAACTTCTCCCGGTCCGCGTCACTGGTGAGGCTCGCCATCGCAAGCGGCGTGATTTCGGTGTTAAAGCGTTTGTAGAGTTTTTCCCAGCGTGCGCGGATGGGATCCGCCGGGTCGGAGGACATCGCGTCGTGCAGTGACGCGTCACTCAGCTTATTGCCGAAGTCACGCAGGGCGCCCTCGGTATTGGTGCGTCTGGCGGTGTCGGTCTGATACGGGTTGAGCACGGCCATGGCAAGCTTGTAGCTTTGCATACGCATACTGCCCGAGACGTTGATGGCGCCCCCGGAGCTGCCCATGGAGCTTGTGAGCAGAATTGCGGGAATGGCGACAAGCGCGACAGAAACAACGATGCCGAAAAAGACGATAAAAAAGCGCCGGATAATCGAAGACCGGAACCATTCGAGAAAGCGCTGCACGGGGCTCTCCTTGAGTGTCGGGTGCGGGAAGCGTGAAAAACACCGGAGAAACGCACTCTCCGGATACACGTAAGGAGAGAGCGGGACAGACCTCCCGGCTCTCTCCTCATTCAGTGAAGAGTTTACTGCGCTTCGATTCCGGTAACCTTAAAGCCGGCCCCTTCAACGACAGCCTTGAGCATATCGTCGGCGACACTCTCTTCAACGCTCACCGCAGCGAGCTTCTTCTCGAGGCTCACCATCACCATCTTCACGCCGGGCAGCGCGGAGAGCGCATCCGTAACCGACTTGGTGCAGTGACCGCAGTGCATACCTTCAATATGAATAACCTTATCCATGATTTTTCCTTTCTCTTGTGTGTGAGCAGCCGCTTCGGCCGTTGCGCCTGCAACAGGGGCGCGGTGAAACGGTTTGAACAGACGGAGTCGGAGTGCGTTGCTCACGACGCTCACCGAACTTAAGCTCATAGCGGCTGCCGCAATCATCGGATTGAGCGTCAGCCCGAAAGCGGGGAAGAAAACCCCGGCCGCAACCGGAATACCGATTGTGTTGTAAATAAAGGCCCAGAAGAGATTCTGGCGGATGTTGCGCATCACGGCGCGCGAGAGATGCACCGCGTCAGCCACGCTTTCAATCGTACTGCGCATCAGCACCACATCGGCGCTTGCACGGGCGACCTCAGTGCCGGCACCGATCGCAAGACCCACATCAGCGAGCGCGAGCGCGGGCGCATCGTTAACGCCGTCACCGACCATGGCAACGAGACCGTCTTTGCGCAGCCGCTCAACATGCTCGGCTTTTTCCGCGGGCTTGACACCGGCGACGACATCCTCTTCGGCAATGCCCGCCTCACGGGCAATCGCACGGGCCGTCGCGGGATTGTCCCCGGTAAGCATCACCACACGGGTGCCCATCGACTGCAGTTCAGCCACCGCGGCCTTCGCATCGGGTTTGAGCTCATCGCGCACCGCGATAAAGCCGATCACCCTGCCGTTGGAGGCGATGTAGAGCACCGTGGCACCGGCTTTTGAAAGCTGTGCGGCCTGCACCGTGAGTGTCTCGGGAATCTCCAGCGAGAGCCGTGCCATCAGCTCGGGGTTGCCCGCCGCGCAGAGCGCACCGGCCACTCTGGCCGTAATCCCCTCACCCGGGATCTGCTCGAAGTCCTCACCCTTTTGCAGCGCAAGCCCCTTAGCCTTCACCTCGCGCATCACAGCGCGCGAGAGCGGATGCTCGGAGAGATTCTCCAGGGCGCCCGCAACCATCAGCACGATGGTTTCGAGTTTGGGCACGGCGCTCACCACGCGGATCACCACGGGTTCGCCCTGCGTGAGGGTACCCGTTTTATCCATCACAACGGTTTTCACCTTTGAGAGCTGCTCGAGAGCCGTGGCGGACTTGAAGAGAAGCCCGAGTTTAGCCCCCGCACCGGTACCGACCATCACCGCCGTCGGCGTGGCCAGACCGAGCGCACACGGGCACGAGATCACCAGTACGGCAATGGCGCAGGAGAGCGCAAATTCAATATCCTTCCCGAGTGCGAGCCAGACGAGTGCCGTGACGACGGCAATCGCGATCACAACCGGCACAAACACACCGCTCACCCGGTCGGCAAGCCGTGAGACCGGGGCCTTGGAGCTGGTGGCCTCATCAACGAGGCGGATAATCTGTGCAAGAACGGTATCATCGCCCACACGGGTTGCCCGCATCACGATGCGGCCGCCCTCGAGGTGGGTCGCGCCGGTGACCGTGTCATCGACTTTTTTGCTCACCGGAACGCTCTCGCCCGTGATCGTCGCCTCGTTAACCGAGGCGTAGCCTTCAACGACCACACCGTCAACCGGAATGGTTTCGCCCGTCTTCACCACGAGCAGGTCCCCGGCGACAACGTCCTCGCGGGCCACGCCCACTTCCTTGCCGTCACGGAGCACCGTGGCGCGCTGCGGCGCAAGTGCAAGCAGTGCGGTCATCGCATCGGTGGTGCGTTTTTTCGCGCGTGCCTCGAAATACTTTCCGAGCGCGACGAGCGTGACGATCATGCCGGCGCCTTCAAAATACAGACCGTGCGAGTAACGCATAAAGGCGGCCATATCGCCGTCGGCCTGCGAGAGATTCATCATAAAGAGCGACCAGACGCCGTAGACCACACTCGCGCCGGCGCCGATCGCCACAAGCGCGTCCATGGTGGGCGCACGATGCCAGATGCTCTTGAAGCCGCGGATAAAGGTGACGCGGCGCAGAAAGAGAATGGGCACAAGCAGGAGGAGCTGCGCGAGCGCATTGGAGGTGGCACCGCGGGTGCCCGAGAGAAATGACGGCAGGGAGATGCCGAGCATCGGGCCCATGGAGATGGTGCAGAGCACAATCAGGAAGGCAAAAGCCCAGAGAAGATTGCGGCGCTCGGCAGCAAGCGCCTCGTCGCCCGTCTCGGGGGTGGCCGCTTTTCGGGTGACTTTCTTCCCGCTCTCAGCAGCCTCGGGGAGCACCAGGCCGTAGCCCGCCTCCTCCACCGCTTTTTTCACGTCCGTGAGTCCCAGAACGGACTCGTCGTAGTTGAGCGTGAGCGTGTTCTTGAGCAGATTCACACTGGCCGTGTCAACGCCCTCAAGGCCGTTGACCACCTTTTCCACTCTGGCCGAGCAGGCCGAGCAGCTCATGCCTGTCACATTGAGTTCACATTTTTGCATGATGCGGATGTGTTAGTTTTCTTACAGATTCTGAAATTGTAACACATGCCCGATCAATTAAGTCGGGTATCTCATCTCTGACAAGTGAAGAATTGACAGTAATCAGACACTATCCCGCCTATGCGGTACAGATGTCATCTGTATTGCTAACAGCGCGTGGCGCGCGGCATCGTGCCGGGAGCGCTGCCAGAAGCGTAAGCGCGGGCAGAAAAAAAACTGCCTTCCCGGCACAGACGGCAGAGAAGGCAGCAGAAGTCAGGTTAACGCTTGTGAGAGCGATTTAGAAGGCCGGAAGCACGGCACCCTTGTAGGTGTCCTCGAGGAACTTCTTCACTTCAGGCGTCGTCAGAGCAGCCTTGAGCTTGTTGAGCGCTTCGCGGTTGTCACCTTCACGCACAACGACGATATTGGCATAGGGGCTTTCCTTGCTTTCGATCGCGATGGCGTCCTTGGCGGGGTTGAGGTTCACACCGAGCGCAAAGTTGGAGTTGATCACAGCGGCGTCAACGTCGTCGAGCGCACGGGGCACCTGAGCGGCTTCGGTTTCCACAAAGCTCACGTGCTTGGGATTGTCGGTCACGTCAGCCACCGTGGCGAGCACGCCGGCTTCGGGCTTGACCTTGATCAGACCGGCGCTTTCAAGCACTTTGAGAGCGCGACCGCCGTTGGTCGGGTCGTTCGGGATGGCAACCTTGGCGCCATCGGGCAGATCCTTGAGGTCCTTGACCTTCTTGGAATAGACACCCATCGGTTCAAGATGCACCGCCACGAGGCTCGAGAGCTTCAGATTGTGGTCCTTGGCAAAGCTGTCAAGGTAGGGCTTGTGCTGGAAGAAGTTCGCGTCGAGGTCCTTGCTTGCGAGAGCGAGGTTGGGCTGAACGTAGTCGCTGAACTCGATCACTTTAACCTTCACACCCTGCTTTTCGAGCGAGGGGGCCACGAACTTCAGAATGTCGGCGTGCGGCACGGGGCTGGCACCGACCTTGAGTTCAACAGCTTCGGTTGCGGGGGCGGGCGCCTGAGCGGCAGCCGTTTCCTTCTTGTCTTCACCGCAGCCGGCAAGGGCGAGAGCGAGGCCGGCGGCAACAACAGCAGATGTCCATTTCTTCAATTGCATTTTTTTGTTCCTTAACTTTTTTCGTCGGGAAAAAGAGAGAATGTGTTTTACGTGCTAAGCGGACGCCTTTTCCGGTCACATGCCGCACCGCTGCCGGCTGATAAGCCGTGGCAGACTGCCGGAAGAGGATCCGGCGGCGTCGGCGGACTTCATTGAAGAAAAGGCGGACAGCGCCCCGCGGGTGCTGTACGGATTGGGTTTAACTATAGCGCAAATTACCGGTATCGCAAATACAACTTGCTAAAACCTGAAAAAAAGTGTTAGTTACTTGAGGTATTACCTGAGGGCGAGGCGCGCCCTGCGTCCTCGGCGTCGGCATTTTCACCCTTCGGCGTTGCCGGTGCCGTGGTTTTGGCATCAGCATCCGGCGCCTCTTCTGAGGTTTTTTGCGCACAAAAACGCGTGGCGATCTCACGCACTTCCGCGACCAGCTTCTCAAGCCGCGCAATCCAGCCGTCAAGCTGTGCGCGCAGATTTGACCAGAAGCGCTTTGCCTCATCGGGCGCCAGGCAGTAGGCGGTGATCACTGCCACGAGAGCGAGCACCAGCGCAAAGGCGAGCACCGCCGCCAGACCGGCGAGCACCGAGAGGGCAATCACGGTCATCAGAAGGGTCAGTAGCGCGCGGATGGCCTTGTCAAACATGCCGGAGACTCTCTAAAAAAGATTTACACACGCCTATTCTAGAGCAAACGGCGGTTTTCCAGAAGATGCAGACCGAGCAGACCGAGGAAGGTTACGCCCGCGGCCACGTGCACGCCGGTGTTTTTCAGCGCAATGCCGCCCATATTGAGAATGAGCGAGGCAAGCATCGTGCGGTTGACGGCCATACGCTTGACGCGCTGCACGGAGTGCTGTTTCCCGGGGCCGCCCGCAATCATCACGGCCACATTGCCGAGTCCCCTGCTCGCGCTCTGCGTGAGACGGTCCCCGGCAAGGAGCGCTTTTGCGGTGAGCGTGCCGGCAGCATCCCCCGTCTGCACTTCTGCCCCCATCATGCCTGCAGCCATCATGATGAGATTTTCAAGCTGCTCGAGAAACGCGTCAGTCGAGAGCTTCTCCGCGTCCCAGAGAATGAGCGCAGAGCCCACGGCCGGATTGAAATCCACACCGAACACGCTCTCAATGCTCATCAGCCACTGACGGGCGGTTTCGCGATCCTCCGCAGTCATCGTTCTGATCATGGGGTGGCGCAGACGCACACGACCCGGGACAATGCTGCGGATGCAGTCTTTGAATTCACTCATCACTTTTCCTTCAGTTTCGTCTTTCTCAGAGAGGGGGCCGTCTGCTCAGAGGCGGCCCCCTTTATATAAAAGGCACTGCTCTTTAGCTCAGCCGCGGTGCGGTCTCTTTTTCCACGCCCGTGGCCTGAACGGCGGTAAGCGCAATGCGCGGCACCACACCCGCCTGACCGTGATCCCCGTCCATAAAGGCTTTGAGTTTCTGGACCATGTCAAGGATGTCCTCACGGGCATCATTGAGGTAGTGCGACTCACCCTCGTAGTGACCGAGCTGCGGACGCATGGCGTTAAGGCACACACCGACCGTGGTGGCATTGTGCAGCAGCGCCGAGAGCATCGGGGTGAGAATCCCCGAGAGGCCCCCTGCGAGAAAGCCCGTATTGAGCCCCACAGCGTAGCGGACATTCTGTTTGATACGGCGCATCGTCGCCTCGCCGAGATCAAGCGCCACGAGCAGGTTGTGCAGGCTCTCTGTGAGCACCACGTCAGCCACCTCCTGGGCGATATCGGTCGAGTCGCGCAGCGTCACACCGACGTCAGCGCAGCTGAGCGCAGGCGAATCGTTAATGCCGTCACCGATCATCAGCACGCGCGCGCCGCCCGCCTGCAGGCGTTTGACTTCGCCGGCCTTGTCCTGCGGGAGCACCTGGGCACGGAATTCGGTAATGCCGAGACGGTCTGCCACCGCCTTTGCCGTGCGCTCATCGTCACCGGTGAGCATCACGACACGCTTGCCGCGCGCCTTGAGCTGGCTGATCACTTCACGGGATTCCTCACGCAGCGGATCCTCAATGCCGAGCAGACCGATGAGCTCCCCGCCGTGGGCGAGAAAGAGTACCGTCTTGCCCTGATCGAGCAGCCCGTGAATCGCTTCGCGGGCAAAGCTCACATCCACGCCTTCGTCATCCTCGACAAAGTGACGCGAGCCGAGCACCACCTTCTGGCCGTCAACCTTCGAGCAGATGCCGTGAGCAACGACATACTGCACGGATGTGTCATGGCACTCGTCGTAGTGCTCAAGACCGCGGTCATCGGCCGCACGGACCACCGCACGCGACACCGGGTGCGGGAAATGTTCTTCAAGACAGGCCGAGAGACGCAGCACATCATCCTCGCTCCAGTGCTTCGAGAGCGAAACGACGTCAGAGAGCTTCGGCGTGGCGTTGGTGAGGGTGCCGGTTTTATCAAACACCACCGTGTCAACCTCGGCGAGCGCTTCAAGGTAGCGGCCGCCCTTGACGACAACGCCGCGGGCCGTGCCTTCCTTCATCGCGGAGAGAATCGCGAGCGGCGTGGCCAGACGCAGCGCGCAGCTGTAGTCCACGAGAAGCACCGAGGCCGTGCGGGTCAGATCCCGCGTGAAGAACCACACCAGAGCGGCAAGCGCGAAGTTAAAGGGCACGATCGCATCGGCGATCTTAAGTGCCTTGCTCTCGATACTGGCCTTGGCCTGTTCGCTGTCCTCAACAAACTGAATAATCTTCGCCAGACGGGTCGCATCACCGATATGCGTCGGACGGATGCCGATTTCACCGTCTTCAACAACGGTACCGGCAAAGACCGAGCCGCCCACCCCGCGGTGCACCGCCACAGCCTCGCCCGTCATTGTGGCCTGATTGACTTCGGCCACACCATCGAGCACCACACCGTCGACCGGAATCACGCTGCCGGTACGGACCACCACCACATCGTCGGCGGTGAGATCCGAGAGCGCAATCTTCTCGAGCCCCTGCTCGCGGCGCACCCACACCTCGTCGCACTTCACGGAGAGCTGTTCGGCAAGACTTGCCATGCTCTTTTTGCGGGCATAGTTTTCGAGCATCTCACCCATGTCAAGGAGCAGGATCAGGAGCCCCGCGCTCTTGAAGTCGCGGCGCAGCAGACAGAGCGCCACCGTGGCCGCATCGAGCACGGCCACGTTGAGTCTGCCCTTAAAGAGCTCCCTGATGCCGTCGATGATGATCGGAATGCCGGCGAGCACCGTGTTGACGGTAGTGGCAAGCGCAGGCAGGAACGGGTTGACGAGCACATGGCGCGCAAGCGGCCCGAAGTCAAGCTGCGAGTCGGGCAGCTCGAAATGCTGCTCGACGAGTTCATGCTTGCCGGCGCTACCCGCCGCCGGGGCGGCCAGTGCCGGGCGCTGACGCTCCTCAAGACGGAAGCCGAAAAAGCGCAGCACCGGATAGAGAATGTTGGTGAGAATCGGCATGTTGCGCACGCCCGAATCGATCGCGTCTCGCACGCCGCCCACCAGACGGTTGTCACGGAAAATTTCAATCGCCTCATGCTCGCGTGCCGCCTTAAAGGCGCGCAGTGCGGCTTTGTCGCGCTGGGACCCCGCATACTGGGCGCGGGCTGCACGGCGGATCGGCGGATCGGTTTCAAGGCCAGCCAAGTAGCCTGCCACTTTCGCACGGGCGGCAATCGTGTTGTAGGTCACGATAACACTGCCGGTTCGGGGGTTGACCACCACACCGGTGACGTCCTCGATGGCGCTGATTTCATCGGCCATCAGAGAGGCTGAAGCAGCCGACAGCGGCGTACGGGTACGCCAGCGCTGACGATTGCCAACTTCATGAATTAACTGAAATTTCATTTGATTTACACATTATTGAAGAAGTCAGCCGTCTCCGGACCGCGCCCGCGCTTCGGGGTAAAGCGCCGTGTGCGCAGCGGTAACTGACAGTCTGACTTCTGAGCCCGGTGTGCGCACCCCCGGCTTGGCCTCGGAGGCGTGAACACCATAAGGAATAACTGTTCTTCGGGGTCAGCCGGCCACGCGGCCGGCCGCATCAGAGCTTTGTGTGACAGCACTCACCGTCAGAAACAGTGCACGGGCGTCAGGCAGCGCCTCAGGCGGCCTGTTCCTTCGTGCAGGCGGCACATTCTTCAGCCTTGGCCTCGGCCCTGGCTTCCGCCTTGACCTTCTTTTCCTGGCTCTTCAACTGGGCTTCGGCCACAGCGTCAGCAATATCCTCTTTGCAGCTTTCCACCACGCCCATGGCTTTGTCCTTGAGGTCGATGCCGCTTGCGAGCAGATCGGTGGCGAGGGGCTTGAGTTCAAGCTTGCCGCGCGTGACGGCAACGGCGCCGAGTGCGCCGACCACAAGACCGCCGAGGAAGAAGAGGCCGTACTTGGTTGTTTCGTTCATGATGCAGTATCTCCAGCGTTGTTAAGCAGAAAAACAACTTTTAGGTTGTCAGTAAATTCAGTGACATAAGCGCCTGTACAGCGGACCATGCTGACTGAGCAAACGCCCTGCCTGATAGTGTTAGCATACACACAAAGGCTGTCTGCACAAAGCACTATTGGTTATGAGTGAATTTTACTTTCACTGACGCTGGAAAACAACAGACCATTTGGTTTAATAATCTACGATTTGGAGGTAGTGTCGGGTACTACTTTTTAATGAGAATGATTCTCACTTATCCGGACTCACAAACCACCTATTCTCTCTCTGCGGCAACGGCTTTCACCGGCACACTGTGTGCGGGTGCACTGCTCTGCGGGGCACTCCCGGGCGCGGGCGCCGGTACGCGCGAGCGACCCTGACGCGAACGGGCGATGACGAGCTGCACATACTGACTCACCATGTCAAAGGTGATGCCCGTTGTGGCGCTCGCTGTTCCGCGGGCGCTGTAGATGGGGATCCCGTTTTCAAAGGTGTGGAAGGTGACACTTTTGAGGTGTTTCCCTTCAAACTCGACCTCGTAGGTGATCGTGTAGGAGCACACCTGAGGCCCCGCGCCGGCGGGCAGCGGCACATAGTGCGCGCCGACGGCGGCAATGCCGTCCTGAATCGCCTCAATGAGAATGTCGGTTTTCACCGCCGGATTCTCCAGCACGCAGACCTGATCAAAATTCACCCTGCGCTGGAGTGCATCACGCGGAATATGATAGGGCCCGGGCGGCAGCGGTCTGGTGGCGCAGCCGGCAAGCAGCACAAGGCTCGTGAGAAGAGCAGCGCGAAAGAGCGGGTTTTGCATGCGTGGGCCTCTGTCGGGATAGCGAATATAAATAAGGTGCGGAGCGCTCGTTTGAGACTTCCGTCAGCTCTTAACTTTAGGCGTTTTCTTCTCCGCCGTCCTCTGCTTTGTTGCATCGGCGCGACAGCCGCAGGCGGAAATTTGACGATATCCGCTGCTTTTGCTTTTTATGCTGACGGAAAAAGTGTACACTAGGTAAGGTTAAACCCTACCAATCAACCTCTGACGCGTTACTCTACCGGAGTGCTCAAGAAATGCTCAACAAGTATAGCCAGAACGAAGCCCTGCAGAACAGTCCTGTCATCCGCATCATTGACGACGATGATGCGATGCGCAAATCCTGGGCTTTTTTAATTGAAGACGAAGGCTGGGAAGTGGTGACGTACTCCGATGCCCTCACCTTTCTCTCCTCCAACGACTTCATCCGTCCGGGCTGCCTGCTCCTTGACGTGCGCATGCCGCACATGTCCGGGCTCGAACTGCAGACGAAGCTGCGTGAAGTCGGCTGCGATCTGCCGATCATCTTTGTCTCCGGCCACGGGGATATCGATATGGCTGTGAACACTCTCAAAGCCGGTGCCATCGACTTCCTGCAGAAGCCCGTCGATGACCAGCGCCTGCTCGACACAATTGAGAACGCCGTCGCGAAGAACCTCTCCGAGCGCCGCAACTTTGCCGAAGTCTCCGACTTCAAGAGCCGCTTCGAGCAGCTCACGCAGCGCGAACGTGAAGTGATCCGCATGGTTGCCCGCGGCTACGCCAACAAGGAAGTGGCCCGCGAATTCGGCATCTCTGAAAAAACCGTCCAGGTTCACCGTGGTGCCGCCTACCGCAAACTCGACCTGCACAACGCTGCGGAAATCGCGCGTCTGCTGATGAAGTCCGGCGATTTCGTCTAAGCGGCAATCGTTTTAGCGATCAGTCTCCCGAAGGGGATACCTCAGATGGTATCCCCTTTTTTTGGTATTTTCAGTTTAATCTAAACCTTTCGTCAGTTTGGTTTCTTTCAGGATACCACTAGTGGAAAACCGCATAGTCTTGGGGTTTTTCGGACCGTCTTGCGAAAAAACATATTTTCTTATACCCCTATTTTCCGTTACATTAATTTCGGCTCTTGAGGCATACATGTGGAAGAAAATTCTGATTGAGAATTCCTAACCAGTT
>ERZ838399.355-NODE-355-length-58650-cov-6.163956_pt1 | contig 58650 bp, 64 predicted proteins | sample MGYA00519683_ERZ838399 | MGnify/ENA primary metagenome ERZ838399 (study PRJEB31850, sample SAMEA3708833) | human gut metagenome | biome: human gut; feature: human-associated habitat; material: faeces | place: China | collected 2014 ...
AAGTCTCAATTAGTAGCTTAATTAATATGTCCAATATTTTGGGTGCATATCATATCTCAGTGCTTTTTTCTTTATATTTTATGAATAATTATTGACAACTCATTAAAAATTTTGCATAATATTTCCATAGAAAAATATTGAATTCGTCATTTTAGACTATAACTTTTTCTGTTTCTGAACAAAACAGAGGAGTTATAGTCTTTTTATTTTATAAAAATTAAAAAAATGGAGGAGCAAATTTATTTATGGAAAAACTTTTATGGAAAGAGAAATTATCTTATGGAATAGGAGCTTATGGAAAAGATTTTATTTATAATATGATAGCTGCTTTTCTGATGATTTTTTATACTGATGTTGTTGGTGTATCGTTAATTTTTGTGAGTACTTTATTTTTAGTGGTTCGTATTGTAGATGCTATAACTAATCCTTTTATGGGCTGGCTTGTTGATAATACAAAAACTAAATGGGGAAAATTTCGTCCTTGGATTTTAATAGGAACAATAATAAATTCTTTCGTTTTAATTCTATTATATTTAAATCCAGCAACTTTTTTACAAGAAATTTTGATAAATGTCTGGTGTATTGTTACATATCTGTTATGGAGTCTTACATATACATTGATGGACGTGCCTTTTTGGGCAATGATACCGGCATTTTCAAATGATGCTAAGGTTAGAAATGAAATTTCTATGTTATCTAGATTATTTGCGACTTTTGGTGGTCAAATGATGTCTACAATTGGTTTATTAGTAATCGCTTGTTTAGGTGTGAATATGGGAGCTAGTGAAAGTGATGGTTATTTGAGATTTGCCGTGATTGTAGCTGTTGTATTCAATATTTGTGAAATAATATGTGTTAGAAATGTCAGTGAACATGTAGTTATAAAAAATAAAAGAGATATTAAACTTAGTGAAGTATTGAATTTCTTGAAGGAAAATGATCAATTATTAATTATTATTTTTATGACGATATTACAGCAAATTGCAGTATTTTTATGGACTGGAATGAATATTTATTTTTTCAAATATGTAGTTTGTCATGAAGAATGGTTTTCTATTTTTGGCATAGTTAATTTTATCGTTGGCTCTATAGGTTTGATAGCTTTTCCATCTTTAGCAAATAAATTTTCACGAAAAGTAGTTTATATTTTATCTGCTGTTTTATTAGTTTTAGGCTTATTAGGTATGTTTTTTGTTGGTGATGACCACAAAGCAAGTGTTGTTTTATTTTTCAGTGTAGCTAGTTTATTTTGTTTAGGAAATGCTTTGGCTGGTGTATCAACTACAGTGATGTTAGCAGATACAGTTGATTATGGTGAATATAAATGTGGTGTTAGAAGTGAAGCAATAGTTTTTTCGGTGCAAACTTTTACAGCAAAATTTGGTTCAGCTATAGCTGGCTTCATAGGAGCAATGGTTTTATCTTTAGTTGGTTATGTACCAAATGTAATGCAAACTGCAGATACGATATTAGGCCTTAGATTAATGATGTTTGTAGCATCTGCTTCATTATTTATTATTATTTTATTTATCTATCTTAAATTTTATAAATTAAATGGAAGTTTTTATCAAAATATCTTAGATGAATTAGTTATAATGCGTAAAAATAATAATTAGCAAATTGACAGAAAAAAATTTTTTTGATAATCTATTATAAGTAAATTTGCCATGAAAAAGGGCTATAGATTTTGTTGTTTCTGAGAAAAACAGCATGGTCTATAGCCCTTTTTATTTTTAGTTTTAGGAGGGTTTTTTTATGAATATTGGTTGGTTAAAAATTATAGGAGCAACTTTATTTGAGTTGGTGTGGGTAACAGGTTTAAAATATGCTGAACTTCCATGGCAGTGGGGTGTAACAGCATTATCTATTTTAGGTTCTAGTTATTGTTTGATTACAGCGGGCAATACGCTTCCTGTCGGTACTGCTTATTCTGTATTTGTAGGATTGAGTGCTATCGGTACTATTTTAGTAGAATTTTTAGGTTTTGGTATTTTTCCTAGTTTTTGGCAATTATTATTTATTATTATTTTGATTTTAGGTGTTATTGGCTTGAAATTATTGAATGAAAAAGTAGAAAGATGAGATGATTGATTATGGAATGGATTTATGTTGTTATTGCAGGACTTTTAGAAGTTTTAAGTATAAATTATATGAATAAGTGGCAATTAGTTAAGCATTTAGGGTTTAAAAAATCTGGAATTTTGATTATAAAAATGGTTTTAGCTTTTGCTACAAGTTTATTATTATTAAATTTAGCCTTGAAAACTTTACCAATGAGCATTACATATGCAGTATGGTCTGGAATTGGTTCAGTAGGTGGTGTTTTGGTGGGAATTATTCGTTATGGTGAAAGTGCAAATTGGAAAAGACTTGTTTGCATAGCAATGATTTTATCTTCTGTTGTCGGTTTAAAATTAGTTTCTTAAGATTTTATATATTGTAGATTGCGGATATGAGTGAGAAATTTAAAATATTTATTTACGATATTGATACATTTACCAACAAATAAAGCAGATATAATTGTACCAATGCCGATACCATTTAATTCGCCAAAGAAGATAAAGGATAATATACAAGCAATTACTATCAAAGTTATGTCAAAGTAGATTTTTACTGTACCAAATTTTATTTGTGGCTTTTTCAAGGCAATGACTAAAGCTAAAGCACGGACAACGCCTTCTCCAGGAACAACAATTACATTAGGAGCGACTTCAATAGAAATTCCTATTGCTAAAATAAAGCAACCAATAAAAAGCGATATTAATTTTACGATAAGGGTTTCAGGCTCAAAGGCTGATAGTAAATTCATGCTAACATCAATGAAGAAGCTAAATATGATATTGGCGACTATTTGTAAAAATTGTATAGGTTCAAAATCACGGCGTAAAAGTGCTATTTCAATTAAGATAAAAATTATATTGAAGATGAAGGTCGTTAAACCAAAGCTGAAATCTGTATATTCAAGGCTAAAAATATAGGGAATAGATGATATTTGTGAAGTACCTAAATTGCTTTTGGTGATAAAAGCTATGCCAAATGAATTTATAATAATACCTAAAAAGAAATAAAAATAACGTAGAGATATGACTTTCAAGATTATTCCTCCTCCAAATTTTTGATTATTGTATTGAGTGTTTTTAAAAGATGTTGTTGCTCTTGAGGTGGAATGTTTTTTAAGGCTTTATCATCAATACTAAAGCAAATTTCTTTTACTTTATGAGCCATTTGAAGACCTTTTTCAGTCAGATAGATATAAGCAGAACGTTTATCTGTAGAATGTGTTTTTCGCATGATTAAACCATCTTTTTCCATGCGAACTAATAAACTGGTGATAGTTGATTTGTCTAGGATGCAATAGTTACTTATATCTTTAGCTATAGAGCCATTATGTTCTAAAAGATATTCTAAAATTTTGGGTTGACCAGGTAAAAGCTTTAATGATGAAATCTTTTGGACAATATTTTTGTTACTGTGATGAAAACTTTTTAATAAAAGAAAATGCAATTCGTCAGATAACATTTTACTACCTCCAATATAGTTTGAAATCAAACTATATTATAGAAAGCTATAAATTGAATGTCAACAAATAATATAAATATCCTACTAGACAGAAAATAGAAGTATAGATATAATATATCAGTATTTTTAGTAAGAGGTGATAATGTTTTGAGTGTAAAAGAACAGGATTTGAATTTACTTCAAGTGGGGAAAAAAGAACAATATGCAGCTAGAATAATATTTTTTGTTGCAGGTTTTGGTATATCTACATGGGCACCAATGATACCGATTATAAAGGAACGTTTACAAATTGGCGCTGATGTATTGGGTTTATTGTTATTATGTATTGGCGTAAGTTCTTTTTTGATGATGCCTATAGCTGGATTGTTTGCACAAAAATTTGGCTGTAAAAAAGTTTTGCGTGTTATGGGTTTGTGCATGGGTGTAGAAATTATAATATTATCCATGTTACCTAATATTTATATGTATGCTATCTTTTTGTTTGTTTTAGGTGCTATAGGTGGTATATTGAATGTAAATATGAATATTCACGCTGTAATCGTAGAAAAACTTTCCCAAAAACGCATGATGTCTGGTATGCATGCTTTATGGAGTGTAGGTTGTTTTGCTGGAGCTGGTTTATTTAGTATTTTGGCTAAATTAGGTTTGGGTATTAGTCAAATAGCAATTATACATTGTATTATTATTTTCATGATTATTTTTGCTTTCAGTAGATATTTCTTACCGTATAAAGGTGCTAGTAATGGTAAAGCTATCGCTATACCAAAAGGGATTGTAACTTTATTTGGAGTTTTAGCTGTTATATCTTTTTTAGGCGAAGGTGGTATGATGGACTGGAGTGGTGTATTTTTGACAGAAGCTAAAGGTGTAGATTTATCTTTAGCTGGTGTTGGTTATGCAGTATTTTCAGCAGCTATGCTCATTGGTCGCTTGATTGGTGATAAAGTAGTACAAAAATTAGGCGAACAGCGTGTTGTTATTTTTGGTGGAATAGTAGCAAGTGTAGGATATATAATTTCTATTGTTTTTGATAATTTCTTTATGATGCAATTTGGTTTTATTCTTCTTGGTTTTGGAGCTGCAAATATTGTTCCTGTAGTATTCACTTTATTGGGTAGACAAAAAGAAATGCCTATAAATTCAGCAGTAACAGCTGTTACTAGTATGGGTTATTTAGGAGTAATGTTTGGCCCTGCTCTATTAGGGTTTATTGCTCATGGGATTGGTATTGTAGCAGTATTTTGTATCTTAGCTGGACTGTTTATTTTGCAAGCAATAGTATCTTCTTATGTATTTAAAGTTTTAAATTAAATATGATAATAATAAACCTTGTATAGTTAAAAAAAATTAGGCTATACAAGGTTTTATTATTATAGCTTTTTTTATTAATTTCATATAATATGATATGTATATATAGGAGTTTATCTAAAATAAAAAAAGAAAAGAGGTTTATTTGTGAGTTTAGAAGACAAAGAGTTAATGCAGTTTAAGGTCGGTAAAAAAGAGCAGTATGCAGCTAGAATGGCTTTTTTTATACCAGGTTTTGCCATTTCCACATGGGCGCCTATGATACCTATGATTAAAGAACGTTTACATATTGAAGCAGATATTTTGGGATTATTATTATTGTGCATAGGTATAAGTGCTTTTATTGTTATACCGATTGGCGGTCTTTTAGGCAAAAAATTTGGTTGTAAAAAAGTGATGGTTACTACAGGTAGTTTATTTGCGATAGTATTAGTAGCGTTGTCTTGTTTACCTAATGTTTGGTCGTATGCTATTTGTTTGATTTTAGTAGGCGCTATTATGGGTTGTACAGAAGTTTGTATGAATATCAATGCTGTTGTTGTTGAAAAATTATCACAAAAGCGCATGATGTCTAGTATGCATGGTTTTTGGAGTGTTGGTTGTTTTTGTAGCGCTGGCTTATTCAGTATTTTAGCTAAGATGGGACTTGATGTATTTTTTATAGCAATCATTCATTGTTTAATAATTTTAGCTATTGTAATTTTCTTTGGTAGATATTTTTTAGATTATAAAAGTGCTAATAGTGAAAGTGCAATTGCTATTCCTAAAGGAATTGTTGTTTTATTCGGCATTTTAGCATGTGTGAGCTTTTTAGGCGAAGGTGCAATCATGGATTGGGGCGGTGTATTTTTAGCTGAGGTAAAAGATGTAGAATTATCTTTAGCTGGTGTAGGATATGCTGTTTTTTCTGTAGCAATGCTTATCATGCGTTTAATTGGAGATAAAGTAGTACAATTTTTAGGCGAGGAAAAAGCTGTAGTATTAGGAAGTAGTTTAGCGGGATTAGGATTTTTATGGATAATTATTATAGATAATTTCTATTTAATGTTGGTTGGTTTTGTTTTACTTGGTTTAGGTGCTGCAAATATTGTGCCTGTATTATATAGTTTGTTGCAATATCAAAAAGATATGCCAATAAATGCTGCTGTTACAGCAGTAACTTGCATGGGTTATACAGGTGTTATATTAGGGCCTGCTATCTTGGGATTTATCGCTCAAGGAATAGGAATTATATCCGTATTTTATTTATTGATGATTTTATTTATCATACAAGTTGTTATGGCAAAATATGTATTTAATAGATTAAAATGATTATAAGTAAGAAAAAGATATTCTAGTGAGAATATCTTTTTTTATATAAAATTATGTTGTTTTATATTGATTTATGTTAATTTATGACTTATAATAAGAAAAAGAAATTTGATTTTTGTTTATTGTATATCTAAATGAAATTTTGTGAAAAAAAGAACAATTAAATCATATATTATAAATGGAGGCATTTAAATGATTTGTAGAACAATATTAAATGAAACATCTTATTTTGGTAAAGGAGCAATAAAAGAGATTGCAAATGAAGTAATTAATCGTGGCTTGAAAAAAGTTATGTTAGTTACAGATAAAGATTTACTTAAATTCAAAGTAGCTACAAAAGTATGTGATATTTTAGATGAAGCAAAAATAGATTATGAAATTTACGATAAAATAAAAGCTAATCCTACAATCAAAAATGTTACTGAAGGCGTGGATTTTTGTAAACAATGTGGTGCTGATGTAATTGTTGCTGTAGGTGGCGGTAGTGCTATTGATACAAGTAAAGCAATTGCTATCATTATGAAAAATCCAGAATTTGCTGATGTTAGAAGTCTAGAAGGTGCTTCACCAACTAAACATAAAGCAATGCCAATTATTGCCGTATCTACAACATCTGGTACAGCAGCAGAAGTAACTATCAATTATGTAATTACTGATGAAGAAAAAAATCGCAAATTTGTTTGTGCTGACCCACATGATATTCCAGTAGTGGCAATTATCGATCCAGATATGACTGCATCTATGCCACCAAAACTCTGTGCAGCAACAGGAATGGACGCACTTGTTCATGCTATCGAAGGTTATATCACTAAAGGTGCATGGGAATTAACAGATATGATGCATATAAAAGCTATTGAAATCATAGCTCGTTCTTTAAGAGATTCTGTTAAAGGTGATCCAGAAGGTAGAGCACAAATGGCTTTAGGTCAATATATTGCAGGAATGGGCTTTTCTAATGTTGGCTTAGGTATAGTACATTCTATGGCTCATCCATTGAGTGCAGTATATGACATTCCACATGGTGTTGCTTGTGCTATTTTATTAACACCAGTATTGAAATTTAATGCGCCATCAACAGCAGATAAATATCGTGATATCGCAGTAGCTATGGGCGTAAAAAATACAGAAGATATGAATATTGAACAGGCTCGTCAGGCTTGTATTGAAGCCGTAGAAAAATTGAGTGTAGATGTGGGAATTCCTCAGAAATTGACTCAATTAGGTGTAAAAGAAGAAGACCTTCAATTTTTATCTGAATCTGCTTTTGTTGATGCATGTACACCAGGAAATCCAAGAGATGTAAGTGTAGAAGCTATTAAAGAAATTTATAAATCCATCATGTAATAAAATTTAAATTAAAAAAAGATAGTTATGAGACTAAATTTTGTCTTATAACTATCTTTTTATTTTATATTTGATTTTAAATTAGGCTAAATGAAAAAGATTTTTTTGAGAGAAAACTACAAGCGTATCTTTTTCTTCTAGAATAGTATCACCATCAGGTATGATATCTACGCCGTTTCGTTGAATTAAAACAACAAGTGAATCTTTTTTGATATCAATATCACGAAGTTTTTTGCCAATGAATTCATTATTAGCATCAATATTTATTTCATTTAAAGTGATATTATCATTGCCTTGATAAGTTTTAGCACAAATGATGAGTGTATCTCCATCGCGCAAGAATGTATCGCCTTTTGGTGTTATAGTAGCCCCTTTTCTCAAGATAGCAGCAATCAATGTACCTGGAATAGAGCCGATATCGCGAATTTGTTTATTAATCCATGGGTGTGAATTATTTAATTCTAAACAAGTGAAATGGATATTATTTTCATCAGTATAATCGTTAAAAGTTTTTAATACATTTTCATGTTCATCAATCATATTTAGATGTTTTGAAGCAGATGGTAATAAAGCACCTTGGAATAATAAAGATAAAAGTACAACACAGAAAACTATGGAGAAAATAGAATCATCAGCATAATTTGGTGATACGACAGCGACAATTGCAAAAACAATGGAGGCAGCTCCGCGAAGACCAGCCCATGACATGATTAATTGTTGATTTAAAGGAGCTTTAAATGGAGATAATAATATTGCCATGGTTATAGGTCTAGCGATGAATGTAAGGAAAATAGCAATAAATAAAGCAGGGACAAAATAATATGGTAATTTTGAAGGAAATACTAATAAACCTAATAAGAAGAAGATGAGCATTTGCATCATGCCATTAAAAGCATCGAAGAAATTTACGAGATTTTTCTTTTTCGGGATATTTTGATTGCCTAAGATGATACCTGCGATATAAGTGCTTAAATAACCATTGCCATCAACTAGAGATGGGAGAGCATAAGCAGTTAAGGCAATAGCAACTAAGAATATAGAGTCAAAACCATTTTCGCCGAATTGAACATTTTTTAATATCCAAGAAGCGATAAAAGCTAAGACGACACCGATGATAATTCCATAAGCAAATTGAGCAAAAATTAAATAGGAGATATCAAAGAAGTTTAAGCTACTGCCAATGCTAGTTAATAAAATTATGGTCAGCATATAAGCACAAGGGTCATTACTACCACTTTCAATTTCTAGCATAGGAGCAGTACTGTATTTTAGATTTAATTTTTGTGAACGCAAAATAGAAAAGACAGAAGCAGCGTCAGTAGAACTAAGCACAGCACCGATTAATAATCCTTCAAGTGGTGGTAAACCTAATACTAAATGACAAAAAATACCAGTGAGTGCAGCTGTGATAAATACGCCAAAAGTACTCAGTAAAACAGCTTGTTTAGCTATAGGACGAGCAGTTTTCCATTTTGTACCAAAGCCACCGTAAAACATGATGAAAATGAGAGCGGCAGAACAGATTTTTTCGGCGAGAGAATAATCTTCAAAATGAATTTGAAATAAACCATCAGAGCCGAAGAGCATACCAAGACCAATAAAAAATAAAAGTGTAGGCACGCCAAAGCGAGTAGATAATTTACTTCCAATTACGCAAGCAATTAAGATAATTGCACTGATTAAAAGAAATAAAGTCATAAGTATAATCTATCCTTTTCATTATATTTATATATAGAAATTATCTCAAATAATTATGAAGATGTCAAAAAAAGGCAACTTATTTTTACTATTTAAATAAAATAAGTTGCCTTTTTTACAATTAAGCTTGTTCAGGAATTAAACCATTTTGATAAGCGAGCATTAAATGGTAGATATCATTTATTTGACATTGGATTTCTTCGCCTAAATCAGTATCAGCTGTTGAAGAATGATAATTTTGTAATTCTAAAGTACAGGAAACTGATTCAATATCTTGGTTGGCTTTTAAGGACTCTTTGATATTAGCACAGGATTGATGTTCTAAAAGACGTAGTCCACGTGAATTAGAAATTAAAGTATAACCAGCGATTCCTGTTTTTTTATGATAGGCCCTGCAAAAACCACCATCAATGATGATTAATTTTCCATTTGCTTTTACAGGACTTTCTCCTTCTTTTACTTTTACAGGAACATGACCATTGATTATATGTCCACGTTTTGTTTTTAAGGAAAATTCTTCAAGTATCATATCGCAGATTTTTTCATCATTGCAATATTTATAATACGCATCAGAAGGTTCAATCCATGTATCCGTATCTTCAATAAACATGCGTTCAAATGTTTTAAATTCTCTACCAGAAAATGGTGAATATCTGCCACACCAGAAATAATACATTAAGTCGATATTTTTTTGTTCATATAAACCAAGATATGCTTGGCGAATAGTTTTATCAACAAAATCTAAATAATTTTTTCCAGAATAATATTTGTTATTTAGATGAATACGCATGAAACTACCATCATCATTTAATGGTATACAACCATGATAGAGTAAATTGTTATTATATGCTTTATAGACGCTACCTTTTTGGTAAAGAAAATCAATATGTTTGCGCAAGCGTACACTATCTAAAAAAGCTGATTTTATATCAGATAAGACTTCAGCTTCTTCTAAAGATAATTCATAGGGATTTTGAGGATTTATTGTAGGGAAGGAAGGACTCTTTATTGGATAAGATATATTATTTATTTTTATATGTTTAGAGGTGTAATCTATTTTATCTAATAAAAGACGACTATCCATTTGAAAATCTGGATTGCGTTTGATGAGTTGTCCTTCTAATTTAAATAAAATTATAGAGATAGTGCGTTGCATAGCGATTAATAGTGTTTTATTAGGATAGAGTTTACTAGCTAGAGAAGATAGCGAGCGAAGGCTGATAGCATATCCTTTTTCTAAAACAGCAGTATTATTATAAGATAAACAGTTTCGCACTACTGTCGCTATACAAGCTTCATTACCACACATTGCACCCATCCATAAGATATCGTGATTGCCCCATTGAATATCTACCGAATGATGTTGGCGTAGCATATCTATGATAGAGTCAGGTCGTTGTCCTCGGTCATAAATATCGCCGACGATATGCAAATGAGCAACAGCTAGTTTTTTGATGAATTTTGTAAAGGCAATGATAAAATCTGTACCACTATTAATATTGATTAAAGTATTTAAGATAGTATTGAAATATACCTCTTGGAAAGTATCATCATTTGGTCTAGCTGTGAGCAATTCAAGAATGATGGTTTCATATCCTTTAGGCAGTAAATTTTTTAATTCTGATTGAGGATATTTATAAGACATCAATCTTGATAGACGCAATAAATAGATGAGATTTTGGGAATACCATTGAGTAGTGATTAATTTTTGTTTTTTTAAATTGAGTATTTTTTCTTTAGGATAATAAATTAAAGTACAAAATTCAGCTTTTTGTGAGGTGGACATTTCTTCAGAAAATAAATAATCTACTTTTTCTTTGATAACACCAGAGCAATTATTGAGAATATGGAAGAAAGATTCATATTCACCATGTAAATCACTCATAAAATGTTCTGTTGGTCGAGCTAAGTTTAAAATAGCTTTTAAGCGAATTAGCTCAGTTACAACAGATTGACGATTAGGGTATTTTTCTGACAATAAATAAAGATATTTGTATTTTTGTTTATTCTTATCCACAACAATACTCCTTTTTATAAGATGTGATATTAGTATTATATAATATTTTCATTTTTATGAAAATAAAGTTTTTTTAGTATACGTTTACTAAAATAGAGAAATAACAATTGCGGAATAATTGATAAAATCTTATAATAGAATAGTTAATATTTAAATGAATTTGAATAATGTGAGGGATAATAATTGGGAAATGGAGATAAAAAAAATAAAAGCAGTTATGTAAAATATATCTTGATATTAGTAGTTGTTTTTATTTTATCTGGTATGGTAGGAGCTTTTTTTGCTAATGCGTTAGTTGATAATAAACCAGATTATAATGAAGATGATAAAAAAGGTATGTTAGTTGCAAAAGATAAGGCTACTGTAATGATTATGGGGGTAGATGAGCGTGCTGATGATGTGGGGAGAAGCGATACCTTAATGATAGCGACATTAGACCCAGATAAAAATCAAGCAGCATTGTTATCTGTGCCTCGTGATACACGTGTAAAAATAAAAGGTCATGGCTTTGATAAGATTAATGCAGCTTATGCCTATGGTGGTAGAAAATTAACTCAAGAAACCATTGAAAGTTTATTAAATACACATATTGATCATTATATAAAAATTAATGTACATGGTTTTACTAAAATTATTGATGCTTTAGGCGGTATTGATATTGATGTAGAAAAACGCATGTATTATGAAGACCCATGGGATGATGATGGCGGTTTATATATTGACCTTCAGCCAGGTATGCAACATATGGACGGCAAGACTGCGATAACATATGTGCGCTATCGTGATGAAGAGGGCGATATTGGTCGTATCAAACGTCAACAGAATTTCATGAAAGCAGTAATGGACAAATTAGTATCTCCAACAATTATTCCTAAATTGCCAGCTATTGTATCTGCTGTTTCTGATTCAGTGGAAACTGATATGTCAGTTAGTGAAATATTATCTTTCTTGGGAACACTTCAAGACGCAAAAGATAATGGATTAAAATCAGAAATGTTACCAGGTAAACCAGTATATATAGAAGGTATTAGCTATTGGGTACCAGATATCAGTAAGACAAGACAGATTTTAGCAAATACATTAGGCATAAAAATCAATCAATCAATTACAACATCTATTCATGAAGATAATATAGAATATGAAGAATCTATTCCTGATAATGCTGTAGAAGTAACAGAAAAAGAACGCATAAAAAGAGAAATTGCACAGGAACGTGAAGAAAGATTGCAACGACTTCGTGAAGAACAAGAAAAATCTACAAAACGATTTAAATCTGAAGTAGATGAAGAACGTCCACGAACAAATAGTAATCGAGAAAAAGTAGAAACTAGAGAAGAAACTCCAGTGGAAGATAATACAACAAAACAAAAAGAACCTGTGCCACAAACACCAACAAGAGATGTCCCAGCTATAGATATGAATACTACAGGTAAATCATAAATAAAAAATACCGCAAATAGGATAAAAACTATTTGCGGTATTTTTAGTTAACGAAATAATAAATTTAAGATTAATGTTAAGATAATACTAATTAAAATAGAACTACCTAAAGGAAAATAAACGCCCCAATTACTACCTTCCCATTTAAAATCAAATGGCAATTTACCTAGAGGTAATAATTTTCCACCAAAATGGATTAATAGACCGATAATAACAAGAGCAATTCCTATATAGATGAGTATTTTTCCCATATCATACATAGCAAAATCCTTTTGTCTTATAAATTATTTATCGTCTTCTTTGATTTCAAAAGCAGCAAGAGCAGCTACTTTATCATTATTATCCATATTCATCATTTTTACGCCTTGAGTATTTCTGCCAATTACAGAAACTTCTTCAATATTTGAGCGAATGACGATACCTTCAGTAGAAATGAGCATGAATTCTTGTTGGCTATCTACAACTTTAATGCCAATTACAAAACCAGTTTTTTCAGTGACTTTGATATTGATAAGACCAATGCCACCGCGAGTTTGTGTGCGATATTCAGAAGTTGCAGTGCGTTTGCCAAAACCATGTTCAGTAACAGTTAAGACTTCGCAATCATCACGGATATTGTCCATGCCAATTACTGTATCTTCACCTTTTAATTTTATGCCTATGACACCGCGAGCAGTTCTACCCATAGGACGAACATCTTGTTCATTGAAGCAAATAGACATACCATCACGAGTACCGATGATGATTTGGCGATTGCCATCAGTAAGTTTTACACCGATTAATTCATCATTTTCTTTTAAAGAAAGTGCGATAAGACCTGTCTTTTTGCGATTAGTATCAAATTCGCTAAGACCTGTCTTTTTAACGATACCATGACGAGTAGCCATAAATAAATATCTATCTTTAGAGAATTCCTTAATAGGAATGATAGCTGTGATAGTTTCTTCTTTTGCTAATGGTAAAAGATTTACAATGGCTGTGCCTTTTGCAGTTCTACCGGATTCAGGAATTTCATATCCTTTTAATTGATATACAAGTCCCTTATTAGTAAAGAATAAGATTGTATTGTGTGTAGATGTGATAATCATATTTTCAACATAATCTTCTTCTTTTGTACCCATGCCAGTAACGCCACGACCACCGCGTTTTTGATTGCGATACGTAGTTACTGGGATACGTTTGATATAGTTATTATGTGTTAAAGTGATTACTACATCTTCTTCAGCAATTAAATCTGCGATATCTACATCAGAACTATCATCTGTGATTTGAGTGCGACGAGCATCGCCGAATTTAGCTTTAACAGCAGAAAGTTCTTCTTTAATGATATCTAAGATTTTTTGTTCATCTGCTAAGATATTTTGTAAATCAGAGATATAATCTAAGATTTCAAGATATTCATTTTCGATTTTTTCGCGTTCAAGACCAGTTAAACGTTGTAATCTCAAATCTAAGATAGCTTGAGCTTGTTTTTCAGTAAGAGTATAGTCGCTCATTAAAACTTCTTTAGCGCTATCGCCATTTTTAGAATCACGAATAGTTTTAATGATTGGGTCTAAATGGTCAAGTGCTATAGTTAAGCCTTCTAAGATATGAGCACGAGCTTGAGCTTTTGTGAGTTCATACTGTGTACGACGGCGAATAACATCTTCTTGATGTTTGATATAGTAATGTAAAACTTGTTTCAAGTTGAGAATGCGAGGTCTGCCATCAACTAAAGCAAGCATAATTACACCGAAAGTTTCTTGTAATTGAGTATGTTGATATAATTGATTTAAAATAACTTCTGGATTTGCATCACGGCGTAAATCAATTACAATACTCATACCATTGCGGTCTGATTCGTCATTTAAATCGGTAATACCATCAATTGTTTTATCACGAACAAGTTCAGCAATGCGTTCTACAAGACGAGCTTTATTTACTTGATATGGTAATTCAGTTACAGTGATACGTGGTTTACCATTTGGCAAAGTGGTGATTTCTGTGCAAGCACGCATTTTTACTGCACCACGACCTGTTTTATAAGCAGAAATAATGCCATCACGACCCATAATCATTGCTCCAGTAGGGAAATCTGGACCTTTGATAGTTTGCATTAATTCTTCAACAGTAATTTCAGGGTTATTAATCATCTGTAAAACGCCATCAATTACTTCGTTTAAATTATGTGGTGGTATATTAGTTGCCATACCAACGGCAATACCAGAAGAACCATTTACTAAAAGATTTGGTATTTTAGATGGTAATACAGATGGTTCTTGTAGGGATTCATCATAGTTTGGTGTGAAATCTACTGTTTTTTTATCGATGTCTTGGAGCATTAATTCTGCAATTTTTGACATACGAACTTCTGTATAACGCATAGCAGCAGCAGAGTCGCCATCAATAGAACCAAAGTTTCCATGACCATCAGCTAATACATAACGGCAAGAGAAATCTTGAGCCATACGAACAATAGCATCATAAACGGAAATATCACCATGTGGATGATATTTACCTAGTACTTCCCCGACGATACGAGCAGATTTTTTATATGGTTTATTAGAGCCCATACCAGCTTCTTGCATAGCATACAAAATACGACGATGAACTGGTTTTAAACCATCACGTACATCAGGTAATGCACGCATAACAATTACACTCATAGCATAATCAATATATGAGTTTTTCATTTCATCTTCAAGATTTACAGGGAGAATTTTTCCTGTATTTATAGTTTCTGTCACATTCTCACCTCAATTTTAATCTACGGTCAAAATATGACCGAAATAACAAATTACGACAATCATCTTAACTAATATATTTTATCATTTTTAGCGAAAAAAGTCTATGATATAAGGCTTTAGGGCTATATTAGATAAAAAAATCAGTTGTTAAATAATGAATGTTAGATAACAACTGATAAAAATTTTTATAAATTTTTTATTGCTTCTTTATAACGAGAAGAAACTCTATGGGAGTCTCTTATTTTTTGACAAGTCATTTTAAAAACATCTTTAGATAATGACTGTGTTTGCAAAAAATTTAAGCCTTTGTCTGGATAATACGAAAAATATTTACTAAAAGCCCATGCTTTAGCCATATTTACACTATAGGAAATATCTTTTGTGTTATAGACTAATTGAAGTGTATTGTCAGCAAAATCTTCTGTTAAATAATAGTCTAATAACATCACAATGGCAAAACGCAATTCATATTCGTTAGGGCTGTTTAAATAATTTTTTATAAAAGATAGATATAAATCTTTATCTTTAGTTTTTAATTGGAAACTGGCGCAAAAACTATCGCAAATAGACCAATTATTTATCTTAGGTAAGAAATTTTGAATTAATTTTTGTTTTGCATTTATATCAATAGGAGCATAAGCAATGACAAAGCCTTCAAGCATGATTTGCTCAAAATATTCATTTGTATTTTGATTTAAAAATTCTTGCCAATCATTTTTTACTAGGTCTTTAGCAATTTTTCGCAATTGTGGTAAACGTATACCGATAATTTTTATATTTTCTCTATCAATATTTTTAGGCAATAATTTTTGTACAAATTGAGCATAATTTTTATCTTGATAGGAGAATAATATTTGAAAAATATCGTTATTTTTCTGCATAAAAAACTAACCTTCAATTACATGAGTATATAAAAATCCTTCACGCATACCAGCATCCTTATAAGTTATTGCTGTAGCATGGATTAATTTAGCGATTTCATTAGCTATGACCATGCCAGGAATGATAGTATGCAAACGGTCAGGTACAGTTTTTAATAAAGTTGTGATATCTTTATCTGTTAATTTATGCCCACGTGTGAAATGAGAAATCATTTCAGGAATTTTGTCAGCAGGTATAGTTTCATTTATATCATCTTGAGCATACATTTCGTTATATAAAGCTCTAGCTCCTTTACATGTACCGCCAATACCACAGATTTCAGCATGGGAAATATCTTTAAATTCAGGTGCTGTATCGATAATAGCATGAACTTCTTTTATCATTTGTGCAATTTCGTCTTCACTAGGTAAAAAGTCAGTAGCATATTTTGTATGAAGGGCTAAAGAGCCGATAGGTAAGCTAGTTTTTTGGATAATTTTATTGTCAGCAAAACGAATGAGTTCTGTACTAGCACCGCCGATATCAATGATAAAACCATCATGATAATCAAGTTCATGTGTAGCAGCGATAAAATCATAAGTTGCTTCTTCATCACCAGAGATGATATGCAAATCAATACCAGTGCGAGCAATGATTTCAGCGACAGCTTCTTTACTATTTTGAGCATTGCGAAGTGCAGCTGTAGTGAAAGCACTTACATTTTCGATACTAAAGGAAGTCAAGAAGGATTTAAAACTGTTTAAAATCTCGCAAGCTTTATCAATACCAGCTTGTTCCATGACATTATCCTTAACATAACTTGCTAAACCTACAGTATATTTGCGCTTATGAATAAGATTTAACTTATTATCCAAGATTTCATAAATAGCCATACGAATAGTAGTAGAACCAATGTCAATAACTGCATATAACATAAAAATATGCCCTCCCAATTATAATATGTTCATTTCTTTGGTGACAAAGAAACGAACCAAAGAAATCACCGCAGATAAATTTTTAGCTTTGAAAATAATTTTCGCTTCATACAACGCTTAGAAACTCGCTTCGCTCAAACATTCAGACTAAAACCGTATTCAGCGACAATTATTTTCAATAACCTAAAGGTTACCACTAAAAATTTATAATGCGGAAAATAATATTACGTGTTATTAATATAATACCAAACTTTCCCGCATTAGCAGACTTTTACGGTAGCTGAAAGCTATTGACAAAGATAAAACTATGGATACGGTTTTAGTCCTACTGTTTGAGCGAAGCGAGTTTAGAGCGTTGTAGACATAGTTTTATCTTTGTCAAAGTAAAATCAATATTGCGGGTAGGTTTTCTTTTTGGTTCATTTTTCTTTTACATAAAAGAAAAACGAACATTGTATTATTTGAATAAATCAATTACTTGTTTTCCGATTAATACGATGGACATGATGATAAATAAGGTTTTTACGTATGTAGCACCTTTGGCAATGGCCATGCGAGCTCCGCAGAAGGCTCCAACCATCATGGCAAGTCCCATAGGAATGGCGTAAGAAAAATCGACAATACCAGAGCTGATGAAAAATAATGCACCAGCGATATTACTAGCAAAGTTTAAGCCACGAGCATTAGCAGCAGCACCGATAAAATCGAAACCTATCCAAAGAAATGCAAATAATAAGAATGTGCCAGTACCAGGGCCGAAAAATCCATCATAAAAGCCAAAAATAAATGCAGCAATAGCGCTTAGTATCCACATTTTTTGACTCATACCATTAAATGTAGCGACTTGACCAAATTCTTTTTTTGTCAAAGTATAGATAGTTACAGCTACAAGTAAAATGATAATTAAGGGACGAAGAAAGTCAGAAGGAATTAATTTTAAAATACTAGCACCACAGATTGAGCCAATGAAAGAAAGTGGTAGTAAATATTTTATAGTAGAAAAATCTACTCTACCAGAGCGAACAAAAGAGGCAAAACCGATTGTAGCACCCATAGAAGCAGATACTTTATTCGTAGCTATAGCTGTAACGGGAGGCATGCCAGTAAATAAAAGTGCAGGTAAAGAAATAAGACCACCACCGCCAACTACAGTATCGATAAAAGCTGCGATAAATCCAGTAACAATTAGAAATAAACACATATAGATATTAATATCTTCCATCAAAACATCCTTTCTAAAAATAAATTTAATTTGAGTTAATTAATAATATATTTTATCATAAATTTTTAGGGATAAAAGATATATAGTAAGTTATTTTTGATGATGATGGATATGTTGATAAAAAAAGTCAGTTTTAGCTTTTACTAAAACTGACTTTTATTTTAATCTTTGTTACTAGAAGTATTGATACCAGCACCAGTTATTGGAATAATAACACGATAGTTATCTGGTTTTCCTTTTTTGAAATATTTTAAAGCACCAGCAACGGAAGCAGCAGCAGTTGGTTCAATATAGATACCTTTTCTACCTACTTGATGTTGAGCTTCGATAATTTCTTCATCATCTACAGTGAGGACTTCACCATTGCTACGAGTAATTGCCATGAGCATTTCTTTTAAACGCATTGGTTTTTCTACACGTATGGAATCAGCTATAGTATAACCAACTTTGGAACCTTTGCGTTTTTTCTTGAATGCATTATATAAAGGACAGCAATTTTCGCTTTGAACGGCAATGAATTTTGGTAAACGACCAATTTCTTCAAATCCATAATAAAGACCGAGAAGCATTGTACCATTACCAACAGGAAGGAAAATATATTCAGGTACATGGTCATTTAATTGATGGTAAATTTCATAAGCTAGAGATTTTATCCCTTCAAAGAATAAAGGATTATAGACATGAGAAGCATAATATGTTTTAGATTTTGTAGCTTCTTTTTGAGCTGTTTTCGCTGCAGTATCACGATTACCAATAACAAGGCGAATTTGAGCACCAAATGTTTCAATTTGTTTTAATTTGCCTTCAGCTATATTTTCAGGTACATAAGCAGTACATTTCATATTTGCCGCAGCTGCGTAAGCTGCTATAGCAGAAGCTGCATTTCCTGAAGAATCTTCAATTATGTGTTTTATGCCTAGATTTTTTAGTATGCTAATCATTGTCTTGGCACCACGGGCTTTGAAAGAACCTGTTGGATTTAAGTTTTCCATTTTAAAGAAAAACTCTTGTTTACCAAATTTTATAGGTATAAGCGGTGTTTCAATTTCTCCAATAGAAACTTCTGGTGTTATAGGATCAGTGCTATTTTTATATAATCTAAATAAACCACCACAAGAACAATGGTAAGAAATTGAATTTAATGGATATTCTTTTTTACATTTTTCACAATAAAAATGCATACTAATCATCTCCTAGAAATATTTTTGTAACATAAAATGGGAAATTATTCCTTTGTAGATTTAAGGAAATATTAAAAAATATATTAATATTTAATAAATTAATGAGCGTTATATGTGGGTCATAATTAGATTGTTAAGTATATAAATATATATTCTATAGAATAAAATATTTTTCCTTTTAAAATTTTAAATAATGATGAATTTATTAAAAAAGATATAGAAAAAATACAAAAACTTTTGTATGATTATAGTTGAGCATGAAAAAAAGCCTTAATTTATAAGCTTTTTTCAGCTATAAAAACTTTTTAAAAAATTTTTATAAAAAAATTAAAAAAAGGTGTTGACATTTCCTCATAAAGGTCATATAATAATACATGTTCTCACGGGGAACAAGTGAGAAACGGGGCATGGCTCAGTTTGGTAGAGCACCTGGCTTGGGACCAGGGGGTCGCAGGTTCGAATCCTGCTGCTCCGACCATTAGAAATTATAGGAAGCGAAAGCTTCCTTTTTTTGTTTATTAGCGAAGGCATAAGCTTTCGCTTTTTTTATAAATAAATTTAATTTCGAGGTATACATAATGTCAACTGAAGTAGTAGTTAAGAAATCTTATTTGCAAGTTATTTTATTAGCAATGGGTCATTTTTTTAATGATTTTTATTGTAATTTTTTACCTATCTTATTGCCGATTTTGATACCTAAATTGGGCTTATCACTTACCTTAAGTGGTGCGTTAGTTATGGTTATGTCTTTATCTGCAAATGTGTTACAGCCTGTTTTTGGTTATTTTATGGATAAATATAATTTTAATAAGATTATGCCACTGATTATTCCTTTTGGAGCTGTATTTATCTGTCTTACTAATTGGGCAAGTAATTTTATTGTATTAGCTGTTTTGATTGGACTTAGTGGATTGGCTGTTTCTACATTTCATCCTATGGGTGCTGGTCTAGTCAGTAAAGTGGCACCTGATGGAAAAATATCAACATGTATCTCAATATTTGTAGCCGGTGGCAGTTTTGGTTTTGCATTGGCTCCTATTTTATTAGTTTATTTTATGCAGATGTATAGTTTAGATTATTTACCTATATTGATTATACCTGCGATTATTTTAGGTGTATTGATGTATAGTTCAGGATTATCCAAAGCGCGTTTTGTCAATGAACAAGTAGCTAAGAATATGCATTTTAATTTAGCTCAAATTTTGCAAAATAAACCGTTAATGTTGCTTAATATATCCATGGGACTTAGAGCATGGTTATTTACAGCTCTAGTTACATTTTTACCTTTATGGGCAATAGAAAAAGGCTGTGATAATACTTTAAGTGGTTGGATTTTGACAATATATTTATGTGGTTCTGTAATCGGTGGTTTAATCGGTGGAGCATTAAATGATAAAATTGGCTATAAAAAAGTAATTTTGTGGGCTTTGATATTTACATTAATCCCTACAATGTATTTCTTGTTTGCACAGCAAATAGATATATTGATGTATATTGCTTTATTTGTTGGTGGTGGCTTGGTTATGGCAGCAAATCCAGGAGCTATAGTTTGGGGTCAGGATTTATTACCAGATAATCCAGGTATGGCTTCCGGTATGATGCTCGGTTTATCTTTTGGTCTTGGTGGTTTTGGCACAATGCTTACAGGCTCACTTGCTGAAAGTTATGGACTTACTATGGCATTAGCATTGACTGCTATATTATTAGTTATAAGTATTGTATTAGTTTATTTAACTCCAGAAAAAAGAAGACAATAAATTTTATTATGTTTAAACATAAAAAAGGCAAGTAATTTAATTTACTTGCCTTTTGTTTTTATTATATTGTAATCATAATGTAGTTAAGATAAATTCACCTGTGCCGTTTAAGATATATTCACCCATATCAGCAGGAATAAATACACTTTCGCCTTTGGTGATAGTGAAGCTATCACTACCATAAGTCAATGCTATTTGTCCATCTAAAACTAAGATAGAATGGAAACTATCCTTATTAGCGTTTAATGAGCAATTGCCGTGTAAATCAAAATGACTTACATTGAATAATTCACATTGTGCGAGAATTGTTAAATCATAATCTGCAAAAGCTGTAAGCTTAGCGATAGGTTCAGGTTTTCTAGTTGGTGGTTCAAGTTTAGTTACAGCGAGAGCTTTTTCAATATGAAGTTCACGAAGTTTACCGTCTTTGCCCACACGACCATAATCATATACACGATAAGTGGAATTAGAACTTTGTTGAATTTCTGCAATCAATGCTCCTGCACCAATAGCATGGAGTGTACCTGCTTCGATGAAAAATACATCACCTTTTTTTATTGGCACTTGGTTGCAAACTTCAAGAAGAGTATTATCTTTGATGCGACGTTCAAATTCCTGGTGAGAAATTTCATGAGTAAATCCATAGATTAAAGTAGCATCTGGAGTTGCGTCCATTACATACCACATTTCAGTTTTACCAGATTCGCCTTCGTGTAAAAGTGCATATTTATCATCTGGGTGAACTTGTACAGATAAACTTTGTTTAGCATCAATAAATTTAATTAAAATAGGGAAATCTTTATCTTTAGGAGCTTTTGTACCAATTACTTGTTTGCCTACTGTTTCAATATATTGGGCTAAAGTTTTACCAGAAAATTCGCCATTACTGATAATGCTTTGTCCATCATGATGGCAAGATAATTCCCAGCTTTCAGCTACAGGATCAATATCAGTTTGTTTATTAAATTCATCGCGTAATCTTGTACCGCCCCATAGATAATCTTTAAAAGCTGCATTTAGTTTTAATGGGTAAAGCATTATATCAAATCCTTTCAATTCGCTTAAATAAAATACTAATTTTATCTTATCATTAATTTAATTTTTGTCTAGTAAATTTATGTTAATTTTTATATTATTTAGAAATTCTAAACAATATGTTTTACTTTACATATATTTTTCCGTGTGTTAGGATATAAATAATATTTTTTGTCAAATCTGCACATCTAAATGAGATGTTGCAGATTTTTTGCTATGAAAAACTTTTTGAATGATAATTAATAGCATTTATATTTTTAGGGGATGGGTGATTTTTATGACAGATGCAAATACTTTAAAACGTAATACAGCATGGCTGTCGATTATGTCGAATACTTTATTAGTTATTTTAAAACTAGCTGTTGGTTTATATGTAGGCGCAGTAAGTTTAGTCTCAGAAGCACTTCATTCAGGTGTGGATTTGATTGCTGCTTTTATTGCTTTTTGGGCTGTGCGCAAAGCTGTAGTACCACCAGATAAAGAACATGATTATGGTCATGGTAAATTTGAAAATTTATCATCAGCAGTAGAAGCGTTATTGATTGTAGCCACTGCTATCTTTATTATTTATGAAGCAATACACAAATTTAATACACCATTAGACCCAGAATTTTTACAATATGGTATTTATATCATGTTTATTTCTATTGTAGTAAATATAATTGTTTCTCGTCGCTTGATTGCTGTAGCAAAAAAAACTGATTCTCAAGCATTAGAAGCTGATGGATTGCATCTTCAAGCAGATGTTTGGACTTCTGTAGGTGTTTTATTAGGTCTTGTAGGCATGAAAGTCTTTGGCTTTTTATGGTTAGACCCTGTTATTGCAATTATCGTGGCTTTGATTATATTCCGTGCTGGTTATAAAATGGTAGTAGATAGTGCAAGAGAATTGACTGATAGCAGTTTATCTCAAGAAGATGAAGCGATTATTGGAGAAATAATTTTATCACATAAAGGTTTAAAAGGTTATCATCATTTGCGCACTAGAAAATCTGGTTCTGATAGACTTTTAGATGTGCATGTTACTTTTGATAAAGATATGCATTTAGAAGAAGTTCATAATATTTGTGATGATATTGAATGTAAGATAAGAAATAGATTTGGTGGATTTGATATCACTATTCACCCAGAACCAGTAGATGAAAATGGTTCAGTTATAAAAAAAAACTACGTTGAAGCAGTGAGGTAAAGATGGTGGAAAAAGTTCAATATAAAGTAAATGATGTAGTGCGTATGAAAAAAAAGCATCCATGTGGTAGTGATACATGGACAATACTTAGAGTGGGTATGGACTTTGGTTTAAAATGTAATGGTTGTGGTCATTTTGTAATGATGCCTCGTGTAAAATTTGAAAAAATGGCTAAGGCTATAGTGACTGAAGAATAATAAATCTAGGTATTGTATTTTGATTTTGACAATGATATAATTTTTGTGGTTCTAATCATATCATGAATAAGTGGAGAGGTGTCCGAGTGGTCGAAGGTGATTGACTCGAAATCAATTGTACCGAGAGGTACCGTGGGTTCGAATCCCACCCTCTCTGCCAGCGAAATTACAGGCTTTGCAAGTTTTTTGCAAAGCCTTTTTTATTTATATTTTTTAAGATTTTATGAGTTTTGGTTCCATTTTGGTTCCACTTGCTAATTTTAGTTGATTTTTTCATCAGATTTTTTAAATAAAGTATTACCAACTTGTTCAGCTGCAATACGTTTATTATCCGTGGTTACATGAGTGTATAAATCAGCTGTAATGGATATAGAACTATGTCCTAAGATTTGGGAAGCTGTTTTTATGGCAACACCAGATGTTAACATTAACGAAGCACAACTATGACGTAAGTCATGGAAGCGTATTTTTTTTAATTTTTTACGTGCTATCATATTAGCAAAGTTTTTGGAGAAATATTGTGGATTTATACATTTTCCATTATCGTAACAAATAATCCAGCCCTCATCATGATATTCATTTTCTAGTAGTTGCTTATTTAAGTGGTTTTTTTCAATTCTTCTTTGAATAATATCGAATACTTCTTTAGGGGCATTGATAATACGGTTACTTTCTTCACTTTTTGGCGGAGTAACTTTAACTATATTATTGACACGTGTTAATTGTTTTGTAATTTTTATGGTCATATTATTGAAATCAATATCATTTTCTTGAAGTGCTAGACATTCACCTTCACGTAAGCCACAGATTGAAGCTAGAGCTATTGGTACTTCATAAATAGTGTCTTTCGTTATTTCAAGTAATTGTAATATTTCATTTGCTGTATAGATATTACCACGATATTTTTTGGGCTTAGGAGTATTACTAATGCTAGTCATAGGGCTTACGTAGATAAGCTTTTTCTTTACAGCATAGGATAGTGCTTCATTTAATACTCTATGGGTATATTGAACAGTTTTAGGAGATAAACCGCCTTTACCGTCCATTCTACCTTCTTTGAGTAAAAACGCATATAGCCTATCAATATCTAGAGAGGATAATTTTTTTAAGTCCAGTCCACCTAGATTGGGAATTAGATGCTTTTCTATGATTCGTTTGTAACCATTATAAGTAGTCTCACGAACATTGACTTCAACATAGGATTTTAACCATTCAGTTAAAAAATCTTTGACTAATACAGCCTTAGGTGTAAAGAACATGTTTTGGTTTTGTTGATTATTTATCTCTAATAAAAATGCTTCAGCATCAGCTTTTGTTAGAAAACCTCTTTTTGTGGTACGTTTTCTTTTACCTGTTTCAGGATCAGTGTAACGATATCTTACGGAATAAACTTTTAATTTTTTACGCATTTTTCCTTGTTTATCAAGTACATTAAAGCGTTCTTCTTCTAAAATTTGTCCTTGCATGATATAGTTCCTTTCGTAAAATAAGGAGCGAATAATCGCTCCTTATTTTGATATGTTATGCTTTTTTAATTGTGTATACTTTTTTGAGCTTCTGTTTCTAGCCATTGGTCAATAGATTTGATAGGTAAGCGGAATTGACGACCGATTTTTACTGACGGAATAATACCTTCGTTAATCAATTGGTAAATTTTATTTCGACCAATACCAATATATTCAGCGGCTTCTATTACAGAAAAAGTTGCTTTTTGCATATTAAAACCTCCATTTCATAAATATAGTATATTATTAAATAATTTTAATTTATCATTTTTTGTTTAAAGTATTATTTGAAGGTTTAGTGAGGAACATAACTTGCTTTAGCTTACGTGTTGTTGAGTATATGCTAGACATTTCATCAATATATTTATTAATCAAAGCTTGTACAGCTTCATTTGACATATTCTCGGTATTGATTTTTTCTATTTTGCCAGTTTCTAAGTGATGTATAATTCCGATAGCTTTTATAGCGTTATTATCTTCATTAAGCATGGTAATACCCATAAAAACTTTTTTATTCATAGTTTTAATCCTCCAGTATTCTGTTAAAGTTAAATAATATGGATTGGGGCTTAGATTTAGTGGTATTGAAGAAACCTAATAATTCTTCTCGAATAGCTTTTTGCTTATTAATATCGTTAATTTTTGTAGGAGCTTGATAAAAGGAGGCTATTTCAAAATCAATTGGGTTATTTGGCGGTTTAGCATTATAAGGTTCATAATCTGTATTAAAAGAATTATCATTAGCAGTAAACATAGTATCTTCATCAATTAGATTTGATTTTGAGTTGATATTATCAAGTGTAGCAATATTTTCATTTAATATAAAAGAATTTTTCTTTCGTAATAATTTAGGTATGTTGTATTTTTCAAGAATGTCATCAATAAAATCTTTAAATTGATTGAGTTCAGAAATACCTTCGGAATATTTAAGTTCTGTAGAAATATTTAAGCAATCCATAACGATATGAGCGTGTGGTCGGTGAGGTATATTGTTGTGGACAGCCATGACCATTTGATAATCGTTAGCATAAAAGTTGGCAATTTCTTTTGTAACTTGAAGATATTCTTCAAATGATAATTTTGGAGAATCTTTGGTGGAATATGACAAAACTATATGCTTTAAGGGACGACCTGTATTTTTACCAATTGATTTAGCAAAAAAGCCGAAGCTTTCTAAAATATTATCAGGATCAACCATATTACAAGCAATCAATTTAGCATTGGTAGCATCATTGCGGGTAATATAGCGTAAGTGCTTTTGTGAGATATTTTTATTTTCATCAGCGTTGTGAGCTTTGGTATTAACAACTTTTACAATTGAACCAGTTGACATAAACGTTCTACCTCTCTTTTTATAGCTTTTGTATTGGGATTATCTGTAGAGTAAAGTAATTTTAGCTTCATTATGGCTGTTTTTAAGGGTTTATCATCACTACCTAGGGGATTAGCCTCTAGGTAGTGATAAATTAACTCATTTAAAGCCTTAGTAACGGTTTTACCCTCAGCTTTGATCTTTTTCTGAAACCTATTTTTGAGTTCAGCAGTTTCATAATTGAAACTGCCTTTTAAAGAAGTTTTATCCATAATTTATTCGTCCTTGTATTTTAATTTGGTAAAGGCATTAAAGGTTTTTTCACCTACACGAATTTTTTTGCGTTCAATATTTTTGAATGTACGAAGTATCATTTCACTAAATACTTTAGAACTTTTTAAAGTGAAATCTTCTTCCATACAGAATTGGTAATATTGATGATAGAGTTCTTTAGTACTAATACCTTTGCTTTGTTCGTCAAATTTGATATGTTTAGTGAAAAATATTTGTATAGAGTTAATATCATTTAAATAAATCTTGTGTAGATTTAAAACATCTTTAGGAGTTGAAAAGACGCCATTGCTTCTATAAACATTTGCAAAATATTTTAAAGCGATTGAAATAATTGCATCTTTTTCAGTTAATAAATCATCAACGAGTGATAAATTACGTTGGCATCGAGGAATAGATATGTTAAAGGGGACAATGTTTAATCGGTCAAATATAGCTAATATGTTGCCATCGTCGAACTCAGGTAAATCATTTGCCGTGTATAGCTGTCGTACATTTGGTTTTATTTTTATTGGATTTTTACATTTTTGTTCAACCATGATGTTTTCACCAGCTGTAATTGACTTGAATTTAGCTAAATTTTTAAGTTTACTCTTAATCATTTCATCACCAATGTTTAATTTTGCAGTGGCAATTTCATAAGTACTAAATCTCGAAGAAATGTCTTGAAAATTAACATGGGATACTAAATCATTAGGGAAAATGAGTTTTGAAATAAAACGTGCCATTGAGGATTTACCCGAAGCGTGTTCGCCGAGGAAAATAACAACTTTTCTTAAGTTGTTTACCGAAGATAGTAAAAAGCCCATATTTTCAAGAAAATATTGTTGTAATTCATTATCATTTTGAAATGCAGTTGTTAGGAAATTGCTAAAATTTGGGGAATTTTTTTCTTGGATATTAGTTTGATAATTAGCGTCAATTATATAAGTGAATAACTTATTACATTGGGATTTATCAGAAATAAATTGAAGATTTTTTAGATTAAATATACCATTTTTTAAATTAATTAAATATTCTGGATTTAATTCTTGAGAATCAATTTGAATTCGAGTATCAACCATAAGATCATCAATAATAGTATCAAGAATATTTTTATTAATGAACCTTTGAATATCTTTGGAAAACAGGTGTTGTCGAAGTGATAGATTAATATTGTCAGAGAACTTTCTTAAAATCTTGAGCGTGCTGTCATGATAATATAGAAATTTGCCATCAGATTTAATGAGGTTGCTTTCTACAATAGCGTCTTTTAAACGTTGTGGAACAATGACAATTTCGCCGTTTTTTAAGGTTTTGATAAATATGTTTGGGTTGGTAATCATAAAAAAGCTCCTAAAAATTTATTATACTCAAAGTATAAATTTTTGACGTCTGAGGTAATTGTAAATAAAAATTTGAAGTCTGTCATTAGCTTTTTTATGAAAACTTGTGTATTATTTCATTTGAAATTTTTTGCAACTTTTTTTAAAATAGACTATGTAAAGTATTGATTTATAAGGATTTTTGTTATTTTGTGATTGAAGATTTTATCTATAATTTTTTTGTGTAAAATTTTGCAAAATAGGTGATTAGAATGTTAAAAAATTCAAAAACTATAATAAAAGAAAAGATAATACAGTATGATGATGAAACGAAAAAGTTAATAAAAGCTATTTTGAAAGATTATCATAAATTGTTAAATGATAAAGAAAAATGGGAAGAAAAAAAGAAAAATATTGTTGCGAATATTAGAGCTTGTTTTGACTACTTAATTATTCCTGAAAATATTCTAAAAAAAATAACTGTTAAAGATCGAATTAGTTATAAAAAAATACAGCAAGAACTCGCATATGAATTAGAAGTGTCGATGAGTAGCGAAATTGAAAAGACACGAATATTTTATGAAAAAGATGTGGAAAAGTTAAATAAAGAGTTAAAGTCTTTAGAAAAAATAACAAATGAAAAGTACGATACAATTAATTTAGAAGAATGTTCAGATATATTATCCTTAAATAGAGTTCATGTTGATAAGATTATTAAACAATTAAAAGATAGTGCTAAAAGAGTAATAGATGAAAGTATATTACCAATAGATTTAGATTATAGTCAAAAGGAGAAAGTTCTTCTTAATTTAAGACCTTTAATTGAAAAAAAAATAATGTCTGAAGCTTGTTGGAGTGAATATAAAAAGATAATAGAAGAACAACAAAAAATATTAGAAAAAATAAAATTAGTATATGATGATTTAGTAAAATTAAGATATATAATAAAAACAGAAATACCAAATGAGACTATATTTGCTTTGGGCTTTATTGAGGATAGAGATATTTTAAATGGGGCAAAGATATTAAGTAATATTTTAAGTCGTAGAACTCAATTATATATAGATATGATTCAGGAATTACCTGATAATATAAAAGAAGAGTTTAAAAATTATAGAAATACGGGCTTATATATGCACATAGGTTCGTTAATAAAATATTATGAAGTGAGTAATAAGAAAAGTTTATCTTTGAATGATAGTAGATGTTTTAGGAATTATATTGATAATTTAAAAATTATTTATCAGGACACAAAGTTGATAGAAATAGAGATGCTTCCTAAAGATTATACAAATATTGAAATATTTATGGATTTATTACAAATAAAAGATAAAGATTTAGCTGAACTTTTAGGTATAAGCTCATCAGAATTTTCAAGAATAAAAAATAGTAATAATAAAAAAATAAATGCTTTATTAGCAGAAAAGTTATCTATTTTATACAAAGCATTAGAACAATATTTTGATAATAAAATTACAATTCCTAGTCAAAATATTATGAAAGGTAATAAAATAGTTGCTATGTTTTTTGATTGTGGACATAAAAAACAAATTTTTGATCAATATAGAGAATACTATAATAAAAAAGCTAGAGAGTTAAATTTATTAAAAGTAAATAGAAAATATGATTATTTAATAAAGCATTTAAATTTTTTGGAAGCGAATATAGAAAAATTAAAAAAAGAAGATTTTGAGGCAATTCAACGATTATTAAAATTTAAATAAATAGTATTTTAAGGAACAATGGAACGAGTATATGTGGTATTGGAAAATGTGAGATAAAAGATAAATTTATTGGAACAAAAATTAGAACAAAAAAACTTTTAGAAAATAATTTCTAAAAGTTTTGATGTTATATAGGAATTTCAATATTAAATCTAAAAAAAATTATCTTTTTTAGATGATTGACTTAAAACATATTTGGTTTATAAGCTTATAAAGCTAATACTTGATTTATGTTATTTATTTAAATTTAAAGAAGCCTATAATTTATAATAATCAATCAGATATAGTCCCGCATTATATTCTGGTTGATTAGCATTATTGTTGGTATTATTAAGTTCTCTATTATTATAAATAATATGATATTGAGAAGTATTATCTTTATAAATATTAAGATTTCTTTTATATCTATAAATAGTATGCTTATAATTTGTTTGAGAAACTTCTTTTATATAGACTTCAAAAAAGCCAATTTTATTTACACCATTTTGAAAATATTTTTTGATAGTATTTAGTTCTAAATAAAAACATTGATATTTTGTACGATATATTTCTGGAGTGTTCATATCACCATTATAATAGTTTGTTTTAGGGAGTACATTATCTTTATAATCTAACGTTTCATTGATTTTTTTATTTATATCTGTTAGCAGGTGATTTGCTATAAGCAATCGTAAAATCTCTTCTTGGTTTTGTAATAATTTTTTAAAAGAAGTATTTTCTTGTTGAATTTTATCGATTTTATCATTTAATAAATCTAATTGATGTTTAATGAAAGAGAATTGTTCTTTAGATATGCTAGAATCTGGTTTTTGTTCTATTTCTTGTATTTGTTTATATTTTTCAAGACTTTTTAAAATATCGTTATATATCATGATAATATACCTCTCTATAATAAATAATTGATTTAGAATATGATAGTTTATAAATCAAAGTGAAATATAAGATATAGTTCGGCATTATATTCTGGTTGATTTTCTATAGTAAGTTCTTTTTCATTATGAATAATATGATAATTAGAATCTTTATAAATTCTAATTCTTTTTTTAGAAATATTGCTTAAATTATTATCTATAATAGAACAATCAAAGTTTGTTATTTATCCTATATATTTCAGGATAATTAAAATTATTATCTAAATAACCTAATATATTAAAAGCCGTATTCTTTTTTATACCATTAGAATCTTCGTTTATATAATTAGATTTCAAAGAAGCTTTAGACATATTAATTTGATTTTCGAAATTTGTTATTAATTGATTAGACAATAATAATCGCAACAATTCGTCTATATTTTCTATATCTTTATCTTTTTTGATAATTTGATTTTTAAGATTATTGTAGTTATCATTTAGTAAAATTAATTGTTCAATAATTAATTTAGAGCTTTCTTCTAATACAGATATTTTATCAATGATATTTTTTAGTAAATTATCTATTGATATCTGATTAGTTTTTTGAGTATTATTCATATTATGCTCCTAGTTTATAATAGGCTTGTTCAATTAATTCTATTTTTAGCTTAGGTAACATTTGTATTCTTTCAGCATTGAAGTCATGTTGTTCCTGTTCTTTTTCTAGATTAATAAGAAATTGATGCATATTATTTAATGATCGTTCTTTTTCATTTATAAAACCTTCTAGAAATGAATTTATTAGAGCGTTTTGTTCATTTAATGCTTGAGTTATATTATCAACTAAATTCTCATGAGCTTCTCGTAAAACTTTATCACAATAATTGTTCATTTTATATTTTTTACTATCACCTGGTGGAAGTTCAAGAATTTCACGACATTCATTACTATCTAAAGATATTTTTTTAGCTATTACATTTGTAATAGCATTTTCTATCATACAAGTAACAGATTGTTGTTTTTGTATGATATTAGATAATCCAATATCATTTTCTATTTCTTTATTCACTTTTAATTTATTTACTAATTCTAAAAAATACTTATTAACTATATCTATAGTCTCGTTTTCAATTGTTTGAGCAAGTTTTTTATAGTTATCTTCATATGAATATAATATTTCATTTAGTTTTTCTATTGTTGTAATATTAGAATTATCATCTAATTTTTCAGCATTACCGATATCTTCATTTGATTTGCTAAGTTTATTCCAAGCATATTTTGCTAGTTTACTAGCTCCTAAAGCTACTAATCCACCGATAGGACCTCCTAGAATTTTCCCTGCACCATCTAATAAACCGCCAATAAGTCCCCAAATTCCCATATCTATTTCTCCAATCTATTTATTATTTCTGTACAAATTAAGATTTTAAATTGAGATTGTTCAATAGTTTTTTTATATAATAAACTATCTTTATTTAATACTGATATATCTATTTGTTTATAAGCATCTAAGTTAGCTTCTAATCGCTTAATTATATTAGCAATATCTACTTCAAAATCATCATATAAATGATATAAAATTTTTTCAATATATTTTGTATAAGCAATAGTAGTTTCTTGAATAATATCTGTAATAAATGCTTGCATTTCATTTTCTTTTTTCTTACCTGTTGGAAGTGCTAATATAGAGCGACATTTAGCATTGTCAAAGGAAATTTGTTTATTAATTTCTTTATCCCAAAAAGTTTGTATACTATTACTTAATTCTGTTAAAGTACTATCAAAGGAACGATTAGAAAAATTATACTTTTTAAGAATATCTACTTTGTTATCCATTAAAAATTGTAATTCTTCTACATAAAAGGATACACTATTTTTTATATCTTGAATAACAGGTGATGATATTTGCGTTACATTTGAACGAATGTCATTCAAAGTTTCTGCCATTTTACTTATATCTTGTACTGATGATTTTTGATTTATTTCTGGTGTATTTTCAATGTTTAGTTCTTTAATAAAGTTGAATATTTTTTTGCCTATATCATAAATAGTAAAAGGAATTTTCTTTATAATAGGGGCTAAAATTTGTAAAAAACTCATATTGCCACCTCATCTTTTATTTAAGTCTTTAATAGTTTTGGTAAGTTCACTAACTCTTTTAGTGGTTTGTACTCTTAATTGTTTTATTAAATCGTTTATTTCCTTTTTTTCATCTGAAGCTTTGCTCATTTTAGCTATATATTCTGCTTTTTTACGTTTTATTTCATCAATACCTTGTGTACTTGTTTGAATAATTTCCATTTGTTCATTTTTAATAGCAGTTAAACTTTGTTTTAATTCATTACTACATAAAGTATATGAAGACTTAATATCATTTATCATTTTTTGTTTATATTGAGATATTACTTCACGTTGTAATTTATCTTTTAAAAATTCAATATTAGTGAAATCTTTTAATTCGTTATAACCTTCATTTATATCTCTAATACGAAATTTACGTGTTATAGGCTCTAGTTGATAAAAATATTTATCATCATCTTTTGTGAATTCATTATTTCTATATTCTTCAAGTAAAGTATATAAAAAAGCTGATACAGGGATTAGATTTTTATTTGCTAAATCTTTTGTTTTATAACAACTATTACCTTTTAAATATTTAGCCCATTCATTTTTTTGTTTTTGCCAGTCTTCTTTAGGATTGTTTAAGGTATCCATTTGAGTACCAATGACATAAATTTTTTCTCTATCTTCACCAGCATTAGTAAATACACGATATATAGTTTGTAATTCACCATTTGTTAAAGCATCAGAACGTACACACATTAATACAGCATTTGCTCTATCAATATATTCTCTTGTTATATTAGAACGATATTCTATAACATCATCTAAACCTGGAGTATCTACAAGTACCACACCATTTGGTAATTCAAAATTTTTTAGACCTACAATAACCTCTTTTACAAAATAATGTGTAGGTGATTTAGAAGATGTCCATTTTATTATTTCATTTTTTAATTCTTCTCTACTATTACATACAAAATGTTGTGGTTCTTTTCCTAACCAATTATTTTTTTCAGCATCTGCGTTTAGGTTTTTATATTCTTCAATGAATACTTCTGCATTAGATTTTGTAACGCTATTCCATAATGCTGACCATTCTGTTTGAGAATAAAAAGTTACATTTACAAAATCTTCTTTAGCACTTTTAAATTTAGTTAAAGAAGCTGTTTCTGGTGTTACCTGTGTAGATGCTAATTCATAACCAATTAAAGCATTTATTAACGTAGATTTACCAGCTTTAATTGCACCGACAAGAGCAATATGATATTCAGGATTAGAACATCTTTGCAAAAATATATTTAAATCGTTTATTATTTTAGGTGAAATGTCTGATTTAAATTCATTAAGAGATAATAGTCTTTTTATCTGTTCAATAGTAGTTGCATATCTTTGAATTGTTTCATTCCATAAATATTTTGTATTATCAATAGGTGTATTTATGATTTTTTCAATTTCATTTTTTTTAGTTAAATATTCTTGTTCCAATTCGTTATTTTGTAAATACATAAAAATATACTCCTTTAAAATATTTTTATAGTTTTTTTATTAATTTATCAATGCTGACATCTAAGATGTCAGCAATTTTACTTAAGACAGTTAAGGATACAGATTTAAATATTAAACTAGCTTCTATTTTAGCTATATAAATTAGACTAATATTTACTTCTTGAGCTAATTGTTTCCTTGTATAGCCTTTTCTGTAATACATTATATTTAAGCCTATAAATTCTTCTATCAATTACTTTTTCCGTAGTGTATTTTCCTAATATAAAATTAGATATCTTCAATAATATCTTCGATTTTTACATTTAATTCTTTTACAATGTTTAAAAATATTCCTAAGGAACTAATTGAATTATTTTTTCCTCGTTCAATTTTAGATAAATATGATTCACTTATTCCAACAGCAGTAGCTAATTCTAACTGTGTCATTTTGCGAATACGTCGATAATATAATATTTTTGAACCTATCTTTATAAGTTGTTTATCAGTTAATTTTCTTGGCATTTTAAACCCCTACTTTGTTAGTTCTGCTTATATTATGCTATATTTTTTTTATTCTTACTTTCATATAATTCAAGTACTTTAACTAACAAACAAATAATAAAAATTTTTTATTATTAAGCTGTTTTTATTACTTGTTTTTGACAGTCCATACATAAAGGTTTATTATATCTAGCCATAGAAAATTGTACTACTCTATCACTTGCTATTTCTTCACCACAATTAGCACAAATAGTTATGGATTTTTTAATAGCAGATATTTTCTTTACATTATTAATTACTTTAGAACATTTGTTACCCATTGAAGAATTTTCATCTGTTTTAGTATCTGCTTCAGGATCATCACCTGTAGCAATACATAGACTCATCATATACGCATACTTTATAGCCGCTGTCTGTGCTTTCATAACAGCTTTATCTCCTGCATCTTGACCACTACCTATACCAAATAAATCAACACATTCTCCGCTTTCACTATCAATTAATTTAATTTGGACATTAACAGTTACCAGGTGTTCTGTATTTCCCTTTAGATTCGTAACATCAACCATTGAAGCAATTTCTGGTATAACAACACTTGCAATCTTGTTCTTAGTTAAAGCAGAATTAACTTTTAAAAGCACATCTTCAGCTGTAGCATATTTATATTGATGGTATGAGTTCAAACCATTTTTAGCAATATGACCACATTCACTCATTACATTAACTAACTTTTTAGCAATTTTTGTATTTTCCATAATATATACACTCCTTAATATTCATCTGCAAATAATACAGTTACAGTTTCATAATAATTTTTATCTGTAGCATCAGCTATAATATATATTTTGCCTTTTGAAGTCTTATAACTAGCTAAAATTCTATCGTTATAAACTATCGCTTCATTATTAGATTTAATATCATCAGTTGTTAAATCTCCCCAATCTTTAGAAATAAATCTCTCAATACATTTATTTATCTCTAATCTATATTTAGGATCTTCTTTAATATTTTGAGCAATTATTCTTGTCTGATAAAAATTAGCTTTGAAAAATGGATTGTACATAATACTTCACTCCTTTTAAAAATTAAAGCCAAAGGTTTAATACCTTTGGCTTATTTACTTTGCTATGCTATTTTCTCTAATTGTTTAAATTGCTTACCATATGGACAAAAGCTGGCAACACTGCAATAATCTTTACATTTACGATCATTCCAACGCTCTTTGCTATTACAAATATGAGATGTTTTTCCTTTTATTAAAGCTTCGTTTAATCTCTTTGCTTTAGTTTTTATATATCTTTTTATCCATATATCTGAAATTTTATTTATATGAATTATATATACAGGGCTTGTAATATTGCGTTCACTAGCTACTCTTAAATTAAAATCTCTACAAAGAGCTTGAATCTCCATTCGATTTACTTTAAAGCCTCTTTCTTCAAGTAATATACGATAATAATTAAGCTGAATAGCCCAATCTAAAATATGTTTAACTCCATCAGTTCGCCATTCTTTTTTGGTTTTTGGTTGACCTTTTTTTATACCTGTTTTATAAATTTCTCCAGTTGGTACATCAATTTTATAATAGCCCAGTGCTTTCATCAGTTTATATGAAGAAGTGATTTTATAATCTCCGAGTGTATTATCTTCTTTATCAAGGATTTGACCAAATAAATCAAACTTTCCACTGGTAATTTCATCATATAATCTTTCTTCACTTAGCATATTACCTTCAGTATAATTTTCATTTAAGGTATGAACAGCACTTCCATGAAGAGCATACATTTGATTTATTGGATCTACAGCGTAATCTGTTGTTTTCTTTAAAAATGTTTCCATTGTTCCTGCTAATAACTCTGTAACTGTTGCATTTTGTAGTTTCCTATTTAAAGAATTAGCAACTGCTCGTAATGTTGGTAAAAACATACATCTTTGAGTATGAATACATTTTTTAAGGCATTGATTGATATTTACTTCATGATCTGAAGGACAAATAAATCTTGTTGCTGGCATAATAAAACCTCCTGACACAAAAATAGCAGGTATAGCATTTGCTATACCTGCTGTAATTTGTTTATATTATTTAATCATTAATTGTTGTAAATGCAATATCTCTTGTTCATTCAATCCAGTATTTTGAGATATAAAATCAATAGGCATATTAGCTTTTAATAAATTAATAGCAACTTTTCTAATACCTTCTTGTATACCTTGTTGTAATCCTTCTTCTTTGAATGCACTCATATATGAATAATAATCTCTTATCGCTTTTTCTCTCTGTTCATAAGCTCTACGTTCTATTTTATTCTGTAGAAATGTATCTTCAAATTCTACAGCTTCTTTAATTGCTGGAGTTGTCATTGCTATTTCCTCCAATTCTTCTTTATTATATTTTCCTGAAAAATAAGCAATCCATGCTTCAGATGCTCTTATTTTTCGCATATCCTTTAAAGTAAATTTTGGCAATTCTAGAAAATGTATCTCTATATGGTCTGTAAGTTTTTTATGAGATTTTTCATTTAATAGATTATAGATATTATGCCAATCCTGTTCATCTTCCAAATAATCAAATGCTAATAGATTTATAGCTATAGCCTTTTTTAACTTCTTATATTCAGCACCTTTTTCTAATTGCTCTGAATACATCTTTGACCAATAGTATAATGAACGTTCAGCCATTAATTTAAACGGACAAACTTGTACCTCAATATCTACTTGTGTACCATCATTTAAATCTGCTCTAATATCTAATTTAGATAATTTACCATCTAAGGTTAATGGTTCATTATCTTTATCTAAAAAGGTTATATCTGTAAAATATTCTTGTTCATCTTTATTTAAAATCCCATTTAAAAAGCTAAGTGTTAAATTCTTTCTTTTTTTATCTCCTAGAAGCTTTTTGAAGTATAAGTCATTCAATCTATTAAAATTTTCCATGATATTCACTCCTTACCTTATATTATATCAAAACTTTAAAACGGATACATAGAACTGAATCTATGTATATTTAAATAAAAATCTTCATCATCATTTACGGTATAGACTTTAGTTATTTTCTTTTTAAGTCTTGCTATCGTATCTTTTGAAGATAATTTCACTTTAGGAAACTTTTTCTTGATGAAATCTAAAACTTGATTAAAACTTTCAAAGTATTCCTCTATTTGCTCATCATTTATGAAAGCATCTATTTTATATTTAGGATAGAAATATACACCTTCTTCATCAGTATTAATAAAAATATTAAATCCTGATTCTTCAATCAGTGCGTATAGCTCTATCTCATTATTATATTTATCTTCAATAACTCTATAGAATACTTCTATATTACCTGTCCATGCTGTTTCAGTTTTAATATAGAAAAAGCTCACAGATTCATCATCAGTAACTTCATCATCACAGCCGACAAAGCTATTTCTAAGATCAGACATATTTCTTGATTCATATTCACTATAACCTAGACTTTCTAAAAAGCCACATATTGAATTTGTTTTACTGTTATTTATATAATCATTGATCTTTTGCCATAAATCATACACAGCTTTTTTATTCTCACTGAAAAATACTACTTGATTATCACTATAATTTGCCATGATATTTACTCCTCTACATCTATTTTTAAATCACCAAATAAGTTACTTTCATTTATATTTTGTATATTAGCTGAAGCTATGACATTTGCTAAAAATTCATTAAAAACTTTTGCTTGTGATAAATTTAGACTGAAATTTAAACTGCTATGAGTATCTTCTGTATCTAGATTTATATTTACAAGCCCTAGCTTTTCATCATAATGAATATCTCCATTTAAATTATCAAAACCCATACAAATCAAATAATTTGACATAGTCATCTCTCCTTAATTAAAATTTACATATCCTTCTTTTCTTAAGCTAATACTGCCTCTTTTGGCAATAATTACATGGTCTAAAAAATCAATGCCTAACATTTCAGATAAATTCATTACTTTTTTAGTAAGACTTATATCTTCATTACTAGGCATTGAATCTCCTGATGGGTGATTGTGTGCAATTATTATTGCTGAAGCCATATTCTTTATAGCTACATTAAATATTTCTCTTGGATTAACTACAGACATATTTACTGTACCTCTACTTATACAGCGACTTAGAATAACATTGTTTTTTGTATTTAAGACAGCAATCCATAATTCCTCAACTTGTTTATCTTGCAGAAACTCAAAGTAATTTATGGCATCATTTGTTGTCCTTATTAATGACAATTCTTTTGTTCTATAATCCTGCATACGTTTTAAGATTTCTCGTATTGATAAGATTTTGTTTAATCTGTTTTCAGTCATGCCATTTATAGACTTCAATTCAGCCTTAGTAGTATTTAAAACTACATCATAAATGCTGTTATATTCTTTAAGCAAATTTTCAGCACTTTTAATCGGTACAAAGTTACTTAGTAGTTCTTCATCGGATAAATTTTGTAGGTTCATATTAAAATCACTCCAGCTATTTTTTTAATTCTTGTTTCAATTCTTCCTTTATTTCAGATTTTATTTTCTCCTTTTCTACCTTTTTTATATCTTCTAATACTTTTACACCTGCCATTACTGTTCCTACAGCTGTTATAGTAGTAGTTGTTGTACTTGTTACTCCTGCAATTAAAAATGATATCAAAATGGGTAGCATACTCTTCTCTCCTCTATAAAAATAGTAGGCATAGCAATTAAGCTATGCCTAAATCTTGGTTTAAATCTCTTGGTAATAGCACTAAATTATTTTGTTTTATGGATTTTATACTATCTTCTAAAATTGTTCCACCTATTCTTTCAAGTTCTGTAGCACGATTATAATTATCTACATCTTGAGAAGCTCTTGTTACTGCATTTACTAAACCAAACTGACTGAAATCATTATCTATAATAAAATGTCTAAGTACAGAAGCTCTTTCTACTTTATTTAAGATATATTTATCGCCTAAAACTTCTACTGTTTCCACTGGATTATTTCCTGTAGAAATAGTTTTTGCCTGACGCATTTTATCTACTGTTAATAAAAACTTAGTTTCATCAACAGCTGCACTTACGATATCTTGTACTTTCATGAAATATGCTTTATCATCAGCTTCTAATGTTTCATCAGAATATAGTTCATATGCATTATCTGTATCTTCAACATTTCTTCCTGTATGATATTTTTTATGAGCATAATCTCTACTGATCATGCCATTTTTACATACTAAACGATAAACAAGTGGCTCAACTTTTAAAGCTCCAAGACCAATCTCACTATTACTTACTACAAAACCAGCTTGTACAATATCTCCCTTTGTAATTTCTGCCTTCATTGATTTATTAATTACTTTTAAATACAAATGAGTTTCTGTGATATCACAGCTTGCTATAGTACAATTTTTCATTTGGGCAATAACTGGTAAGATATGGTCTACAAGTTCAAGATTATCTAATCTACGATAACGATTAGATAGAAAAGCTCGTAAGTTACCATCTAATGTACGAAGCATACGTTTTTCACTTTTTAGTTTTAACCAACCATTGATATTAGCATCTAAAAGCATTGGAAAATCTGTTCTCATTCTTTCATAATACTTAAACGGAATATTCAAACGTTCTGCAATTTGGCGGTGAGCAATTTCTGTTACTTGATAATCTAAAAGGTCTGTTCCTTTATTTACAGTGATTATAGTTTTTCCTTTTTCTGTATTGGCTGTCAAACTTCTTGTATCTGCTATCAAATCCTTTCTTATTTCACGCTGACGCATAAGTTCTCCATAAAGACTTTCAATTGATTTTAAACCTTGTTTCATAATACATTCCTCCTAAAATTTGGCATAAAAATAAGCTCTAGTCTTTCGACTAGAGCTTTTCTTATGTTCCTCTGCAAGGGCTCTTCATTATACTAAAGACCTGCAATACTATTCATTACTATAATATATAACTAAAAAATTTGACATTAACAAAAATTTTACTATTCTATATTGCCAAGCCCCCAAATTTACCTTTAGAGAAAATTTCCCATTCTATGAAGAAAATCCCTGGAGGCTTTATTTTATTAGAATCAATCTTTATCTTCTTTAAATCCAACTTGTCCATTCATCAACAATGGTAAAAAAATCTCTGAATGAAGTAAGTTCTTGATTTTCAATATTATTCAGTAAAATTCTTTCAAATAAATCTTTAACAAAAATATCATATGTTTTAGCTAATTTTATAGAGGAACGCAGGCAGAAAGCCAGCCAGTACGCCCGACAAAATGGTTTCAATGGCAAGGACCAAGTAATGTAACAATAAGGGTTGATTTGCGGTCAAAATGTCGGGTCTGCATCCGATGTTCTGAGTTGCTATATCATAGTTATTGGAGATATATTTCATAAAAGCGGCATCGCCGAAAGATTGAAATTTGCAAATAAATATTGAACTTTAGATGATTTATGATAAAATATTACATTATACATTGGTTATAGGAACTTTTTTGAAACGGAGGTTGTTATGGCTGTAAGTTATACAAAACTATGGAAACTTCTGATAGACAAAAAAATGAGCAAAACCCAATTGATTAAAGAAGCAAAAATCAGTACAAATGCCATGGCTAAACTTGGCAAAAACGAGGATGTTCGAGTTGATGTCCTTGTCAAAATATGTAACGCTTTGGAGTGCAATATCGAAGATATTATAGAAATAATTAGAGAATAAGGTAGGAAAACAATATGAACAGATATATTACTTCATTGGAAGACTTGATTACGACGCACGAGCAAACAAGAGCGGGGTTTCTTTCTATTGCTCTTGAAAAAAATATGGTCGGGGATCCGTATGTGAAACAGGCGTTAGCGTTCAAATCAATGGTTGCTCATACTAAAGGACCTGATGACTTTTTAACGATGCCTGCCATTCGTCCTTTCATGCTTACTGCCGCTGGTTTGTCTGAAAAATCCCTACAGCATCTTAATAGTGAGGATCAGACGCTGGTCATTAAGGAATTGATTGACAAATTTCTTAAGCCTGCTGGAACTGCATACATTGATGAAACCATTTATAGGTTTTTGCTTACAAAAGGAGATGCCGTTGGTGGCACAATGCGTAACCGCATTGGTGCTATGGGACAGGAAAAACTGGTTCGCTGCATCCTTTCATGCATGAACGTTCGAGGCATCCTCTATGAATGGGTTGATAAAACTAACAGTACATTTAAGTGGTTTCCTAAACGCAATGACGATGCAGGTATTGAAAAGGTCTTGAAAGCACTGTATTGGACAAATGCTAAGGGCCCGAGAGTTTTGGGATTCAATATGACAAACTCCATTGTCACAAAGAATATAGATATTTGTCTTTATGATACAGATAAAGTTGGTTATGAACAAGGAAAGATTGCAAAAAGACATCCCGAAAAAGCAGTAATGCTGGGTGAGCTGAAGGGTGGTATCGATCCTGCTGGTGCCGATGAGCATTGGAAAACAGCCAATACCGCTTTAGAGCGTATTCGTACCACATATACAGCTAAAGGTTTGCAAATTCAGACTTCCTTTGTCGGTGCCGCTATTGAAAGAGCCATGGCTGGCGAGATCTTCACGCAGCTTACGAATGGGATTATGACAAACGGTGCCAACTTAACTAACATCGACCAGCTTGTCGAATACTGCAATTGGTTACTTGATATTTGAGGTAAATGATGAAACAACTTAAATTCTTTGAAACGCCACTTGATAATTATCTTGTTGATAGTTTTTCTGCAAATAATCTTTGTGATGAGAGCGAACGACAAGCTTTAGAAAAGAAATATACAAAATTCCTGAATATCACAGAAAAGTTTAACCGTCAAAGTGTAAGTTACCAACTAAGTAAAAAAGATGCGCTTCATAGTTGGTTGAAATATAAAGAAGGTTTTTCTGCAAATCTTGTAAATCTTTTACTTGATGAGATGGGTGCTGTTGCTGGCGATTGGGTTATGGATCCGTTTATGGGTTCTGGAACTACGGCGCTTGTTTGTCAAATGCGTGGCATTAACAGTATAGGTTATGATGTAATGCCGATTTCCGCAGTCTCAATTAAAGCAAAAGAGGCAGTAATGAAATACGATATCAAAGAGATTCAGCAATTAATTAAAGATGTATCAAGCCTGAATGTTCCGGAAGATTATGACAAGCGCACACCATACATCACCATAACTCGTGATGCCTATCCACAAGAAAATGAGTCCTTTTTAGCTTATATTCACGAGTGGAATGAGACATCAGAATATTCTTTAGAGGCTAAAAACCTACTTACTCTTTGTGTTATTAATTCACTGGAAAGATGTAGCTACACAATTAAGTCAGGACAATATTTGGGATGGGACTGTAGGTCTCCAAAAGTGCAGGCTGCCAATCAAGTACGAGCAGCTAAGGGGCAGAGACGTCTTTCCCAAAAATACGTACGAGCTGAAATTCTTGATGCCAAAGCAACTATCCTTGATGAACTGACTCATGTTCTTGCAGATATTACGCTCATTCAAAAGAACGGTGCTGATACTGTAAAAGCTACCATTGATTTTGTGCCCAGAAGCGTTTTATACGAACTTCCTTTGATTGAAGATGAAAAAATCAAGGGTGTAATTACATCACCCCCATATTGCAATAGATATGATTACACAAGAACCTATGCGTTAGAGCTTGTATATCTTGGATTGGGTGAAGAAGAAATTAAAGAAATGCGACAAAAACTCTTATCTTGTACTGTCGAAAGCAAGTCAAAAATTGATGAGCTTAGAGACTACTATTGTTCAATCGGTAAATCTGATAGGTTTGACTATATCTATACTACAATTAAAGAAAATAAAGTTTTTGCAGAAGTAATGACCGCATTAGCAAAACGCAAAGAAAATGGCGATCTGAATAACAATGGCATTATTCGTATGGTGGAAGGATATTTCACTGAGTTGGCATTTATTTATGCTGAGCTTTATCGGGCTTGTAAGTCAGGCTCCATGGTTGCTTTTGTCAACGACAATGTTCGATATGGTGGAGAGGTTATCCCCGTTGATTTTTTGAGTTCCTTATTTGCTGAACAGTTTGGATTCAAAATAAAAACTATCTATACGTTAAAACAACAAAAGGGTAATAGTAGCCAACAAATGGCAAAATTTGGTCGAGTCGCACTGAGAAAAGGAATTACTGTCTGGGAAAAAAAATAAAAGGTCAAGCCAAAGGCGATCAACTGTAAAAAGTTGATCGCTTTTGTTTTGCCCATTATTCAGAAAGGAGCCTGACACGGAGCGAGAGAACCATAGCAGCATGATATAATAAAACAGTAAATATCATCATCATAAGGAAAGAGCTGATGAACTTTTATCATCAAAGGAAAAATGTAGATTTATATAAAGAACTGATGAAAGATTATGATACTGGAAACGTTCTTGATCTGGTGAAACAAGTCTTGCCGAAACATTCAACCATTCTGCAATTGGGTATGGGAACAGGAGCGGATTTACTGAAACTATCATAATATTATCAGGTAATTGGCTCGGATTTTTCGCCGATTTTCCTTGAAGATTTTCAAAGAGAGTATCCAGAAATAAAAGTGTACAAGTTGGATGCATCAGATTTTTCTTTGAATCAAAAGTTTGACTGCATTTATTCAAATAAAGTCCTGTATCATCTTTCCGTAGCAGATTTTAAGAAGTCTCAGCGGATTCAGGCTAAACATCTTAACAAGAACGGAATTATCTTTATGACGATGTGGTACGGAACACATCAAGAAGAGTTTTATGAAGATGATCTTCGCTTCGTTTATTACACAGATAACGAAAGAAGGTTTATTATAGTTATTAATAAAACAACTCTAACAATACAAGATGCACAATATATATTAGGGAGTAGTGCATATAGCATTTATAAGCTTATTCATGAAGGTAAATTATATGCTTATAAAGATGATGGCGGTAAGATGTGGAAAATACCAGAACAAGCTATTTTAGATTATTTAAACTCTTTAAAAGTTATCTATCCACAAAAGTAGTTATTTATCTTTATTGACAATTATTTTTCATTTTTAATATACATATAATTGAATACCATTGCTTGGCATACATATTATTAAATAAATTGAGAAATGAGATGATAATAATGTATAATGATAGTTCAAGTTTAGTAACGATAGATGAACTTTGCGAAATATTATTGATAGGAAAAAACACTGCTTACAGCCTTTTAAAAAGTGGAGCAATTAAAAGTTTTAAAATTAATAGAGTATGGAAGATACCACGTTCTAGTATTAATGAATATATTACAAATCAAATAGAGAAATAAAATTTAAGTGGAACATTGAAATATGTCAAAAATTACTTTAATTAAGAGATCTTAACGAGCTTTATTAATAATTTAAGTGGAACCAATTTTGGAACATAATATATAATTTTTATAAGATTATATTAATAAGGGCAATTATTATAATTGCCCCAGGATACCGTATTGTATTATTAAGAAAAATAATAAGTATTAACTTTGTTATGATAATATTGTCTTATATACAAGATGGATATTAGAAGATTAATATTTGATTATAGAAAAGAAGACTAATTTATCAATATATTTTTGTATGTATAGATAAGATTTGGTTATAAAAATTTTTTGTATTACAGTTTGATTTTGATATATAATAATAAGAGATAAAATGGCAGATTATTCATTTAAGAGCTTATGATAGTGTGAGTAAAGGATAAAAGGTTTGGTTCCATTTTGGTTCCATTATCCATAAATTTTATAAAATCTTAGTAATATGAATTAAAAAAATAAATAGGATAAAGTTAGTAATGGTGGGCTTTATAGGCTTTTTTTGTGAGTGTAAGATAATAGTGGAGAGGGTATAAGAAAAACTCGAAATCAATTGTACCGAGAGGTACCGTGGGTTCGAATCCCACCCTCTCTGCCATTAAATTAAATGATAGAGGGAAATATTTCAAGCTGTTTCAAAGTCTTAATAAATGTTATATTTAAAGGCTTTTTGATTGTTTGAAATGTTTCCCTTTTTTTCATTGCTTTTAAAAAGTTTGCCCCTTTTTTGCCCCTTTGAGTTTTAATGGTGTTTCATCAGTTAGCCATAACGTTTCGTTACCCCTGAAAAATTGTTTATCTTTGAGTTTTGCTGGTGTTTCATCAGCTATCAGAATTAAAAACTTAAGGCTTTTAACTTGTCTTTCATTTCGTTATTCATATTATTAGTAACATGTGTGTAAATACTTAATGTTGTTTTAGGGTCGTTATGTCCTACACGTTGCATTATGGACTTTAAAGGTAAGCCCAATTCTGATAATATACTAATATGAGTATGGCGGAAAATATGAGTCGATATCTTTTTATCAGCGAGTTTTATTTTTCTAAGCTTAGTATTTATATATTGAATGTTAAAAGGGTTGCCAGTGCTAGTAGTAAAAATATAGCCCTTATCTTTATATTTTTTACTATTCCAGCTGGCAAGCTTTTTATTTTCTAAGATTATGCTATCAAGTATATATTTTGCCCTGTCATTTATGATAACATCACGATATGAGTAAGAGTTTTTAGGCGTGCCACGTTGGGTATCTTCGCCATTGCGTGCAGATTTTATAATAGTTCCGTTTATATTGATTATAGATTTATCCTTGTAATAATCTTGAACACGCAAGGCGAGTAATTCCCCACAACGTAAACCAGTAAGGGCGATAAATTCCATAGCTAAACCAATACGAGGATTTATTTCTTTTAACTGTTGCAGACATGATTTAAGTTCATCAGCATTTAGAAATTTATTTTGTAATCGCTGGACTTCTTTTTTTGTAGCAGTTCTTTTTCTTAACTTTATATCTATAAAGTCGCTTATATCCTGTACATATTTAGATTTTTTGGCATATCTCATAATAGATTTAATAATTATCAATGTAGCATTTGAATAACTATATGATAGTTTTTCTGTATAATACATATCGAAAATTATTTTTTCTGCTATGGCTGGCGTAAAATCAACAAATAACATATTAGAAATAGCTTTTTCTATGCGTTTTATATAGTTTTTATGGTTCAATATAGTGCTAACTTTAATACATGATGAACTATATTCAAGCCATTCAGTAGCAACTTGTATAAAGGTTAGACTATTAATCTTTTCAAGTTGCTTTTTTTCTGCTTTATTCAATACATCATAAAATCTAGCTTGTAATAATTCTCTAGCTTTTCTTTTGGCGTGAGTTGTATTGCTGTTTAATGTAACAGATAATTTTATCATTTTATTAGTATTAGGATTTAAGAACCTTTCACAAAATTTATATCTAATACCTTTTGAGTTTATAACTTTCTCAATCCACATAATAAACCACCTTTTCAATGTATTATCTTCACATAAACCACATCTATATAAATGCTCATATAATAATTGAAAATCATTGAAATACTATATGGATAAAATAAAAAGCATATAAAAATATGCTGGATAAATTTTATAAAGTTCTCATCATAATACAGTAAAATAAATCTGCTAGTGTTTCACCAGCATGAAGCGATTATCATAAATCAACTTCAATATATAAATCATGCTCATTATTATTTGCTAGTGCCTGTAATCGAATTAACTCATTTGCTTGAAGTTCTTTGGCAAAAGTCATAAAGTCAGCCATATTTTCAGTATTTAAGCAGTTTATATATCTTTGCTTGTCGTTTACAGGTATAACGATAGGTAAGATATGAGCTTGCAAGCAACTATAAACAATTAAAGCCCTACCAACTCGACCATTGCCGTCTGAAAATGGGTGTATATGCTCAAATTGTATATGCTGGCGTAAGATACTTTCTATTATTTCATCAGTATTTTTTGCCAATTCTATTTGATATTGTAAATTGGCTCGCCAATCTTCTAACGCACTAGGCACTAAATAAGGCGGTGTCGGTGTAAAATCAGCCCCAATTACTAAATTAGGTATAGTTTTAAATCTACCTGCTACGCCGTCAATAGCATTATTACATAAGATAGCATGAATAGATTTTATAAACTCATTATTTATTGATGCATCATGTTTTAAATCATCAATCATTTGATTAATATAAGATTTATAATTCAATACCTCGTTAAGTTCTCGCATATTCATAGCACGAGGGATATAATTATCAATTAAAATACTTTTTGTTTCCCCTTGTGTCAATGTATTGCCTTCTATGGCGGTGCTATGATGTGCCATTCTAACCAGTAAATCAGAAAAATAATCATTTGATAAATAAATTCTTTCTTTCAATAAATTCACCTCGATACAAAAAATTTAACCGCCAATACAAGCGATTTTAAAGCATAGCCTATACAAATATATCTATACACATATAAAACATCTATACAGGGCTATTATTAAAGCAATCTAACCATAAAAGAATGATAAATCATCATCAAAAATAAAAGATATAAACTCATAATATTATTAAGCCAGTCCATTTTTTATTAGATAATATGAAAGCTCAAGTTTGAGCTTTGAAAATGAGTGAACTTAATAAAGCCAATAACACATCAATCTTTTTTGATGAAATATTAGCCAGTTTCAGCCCTTTTATTTTATTGGTGCTTGTACCTATCATAATAAAAAACCTCGTATAAAGCCATTAAAAAGGGTATTCCATTATAGAACGTCCTTTTTTTAAAGGCATTTAATGACCATTGCCCCCATGTAACGAAACGTTATATAGGGGTAGAAATAGGAATAAAAGCAGATAGAATGTATCTCGCTTTCAAAAGTCCCATTTTATGACCTTTGAGAAATAGAAGCTCTATACAGCAATATAACTATAGATTTATGACCGCCTAAAAATTATTATGGCGGTATTTTTTTACTTTTGAGATTTTTTAAACATGACATTTTCTAGGGTTTGACTCATTTTTCTAAGGTGGTAATTTGCCACTTTTACATATATTATTCAATTATTTTTGATAGTCCAAAATTGGACTTTCAGAAATAACATATATTTTTAAGCTTATATCATGTTTATAAATATATTGTTTTTAACCAACGTAAAAATGCGTTCGCTAAGATGCGAAATTTCTAACAATCCAAAACTGCTAAAATAACAGTTTTAATATATTGTTTTTAGCCAACCGATTTTGACCTGACAGAACGATTAGTTCGGTCAACAACAGTTTTAATATATTGTTTTTAGCCAACCCCTATACGGCGTTTTATAGTATGGGGGCAAAATTACAGTTTTAAATATATTGTTTTTAGCCAACGCAAAAATGCAGGGGCTAAAAGTTTTACTTCAACTATTTAATAATTAATTGCTTAGGCAATGCAATTAATCATCAGATAAATAAATAGGTACTTGCCTAGTGTATCTATTTATTAATAATGCTATTATTTAGCAGGAAAAAATTTTTCGTAATGACTTTCTACTAATGTTGAATTTTCTTCATTATCATCTTTAAACATAAATTGAGAAATATTTTCTATTTTTTTTAAATAATCATCTATTAGTTTATTTATATCATCATCATTATGGTTATTACTAAGATTATTTTTTAAATCTCGTGTTAATAAAGAAATTTCTTCTCGTGCATTTACATCATATAAATACATTTGTACTAAATCTCTTTTATTTTCGAAAAATTCCTTGTCAATGGCTTCTAATCCTTGAATAAATTTATCTTTTGGTATAGAAAAATAAAATTTTTCTTCTGTAAATCTAGTAATATTACTAAAAATAATTTTATTTTTTGAAATGCGTTCAAATTTTAAATTTATTTCATAGAAAGATAAATTACATTCAGATAAAAGATTATTTAATTCTATTTCTAATTTTTTATCTTCTGGATTTGTTGGTTTTCCCGATTTACTGTATCCAACTAGGTCATCTATAGATACATGTAACAAACTTGCCATTTTTATTAATAAATCTAGTTTAGGTTCACGATTTTGATTTTCGTAAGCAGTATAGGTGTTATAAGGTATCTTTAAAACATCTACAAATTCTTTAGCTGTTTTATATCCTGCTTGTTCCCTGTAATATCTTAAATTCTTAGATAAGTTAATAATAATCACCACCTTTTAATAAAAGGATACCCTTTTTAAGGGACTAAGTCAATATAGATGAGTATTTTTTTTACAGAAAAGGGTTGACAGTATATAAAAAAAGATATATCTTTATACTTAAAAGGGATTTATTTAATATTTTAGTATGAAATAAATATAAAATACCCTTTAAAAGAGAGGTGATTAAATTGTTGAAATTAGATAAAAAAAAGCTTGATTTGGCTATGGCTAAAAAATGTTATAACATAACTGATTTAGTAAAAAAATCAAATGTGTGTTATTCAAGCATTGTTAAAATTTCGAATGGCAATATGTCATTAACAACTAGAACACTAGGTAAGATAGCAAAGGCTTTAGATGTTGAACCTAAAGACTTAATACAAGAATAAGAAAACCGCCAATATATTTTTTGGCGGTATTGATGAAAGGAGCAAAAGACATGGCAAAAAGTTTTTCTTTAGTTGCAGATAAAAGCAATAATATAAAAGCTTTTATATTCTCAACTGATAGCAACGCTGTTGATGAAATCCTAGCAATCTATCAAGAAAAAAGAAAAGATATAACAGTTAATCATAGTATAGTAGATGAAAAGACGCTTGATTTCATGAAGAACTTTATAAAACTAAACGAAAAATATTTAAAAGACTGTTAAAAAAGTATAAAAAAAAGCCCTATATAACAATATATAAGGCTTGAAAAAGGTACTATATGAATTTAAAAGTTATAACAAGAGAAAAATATGTATTAGATGATAATGTATTCAATGGATTTTTTGAAAATGTATTTAATTTGACCGCCATTGAATATACGTTAAAAAGCATATTAAAAAATAAAGATGTAACGGATAAAACAAAAGAAAAAGCCCTGCATCTTATATTAAAAAATTTGCATGATGTAAATGTTGATTTACTTAATGATTTAAAAAAAATAGTCCCTTGCAATAAAACAAGGAACGAATAAAAGACACTTATATTTTATAACAAATTCTAATAAAAATAAATACATGAGCATAAACCACATCTATATAAATGCTTATATAAAAGATTGTACTTCTAAGATTTTAAGGAGCAATAAAAAATGAGTACTATAGCAGATACGTTAGTAGATATCAGAATAAAAAATAATGATGTATATGTACAACTAAAGCATATATTGAAACTTTACGATTTCAGTCGTTCTACATTATGGCGGTTAATAAATGAAATGCGATTAATACCAAAATATAAAAAGGCTTTTCGTGATGTAAGCCCACAAAAAAAGCTGGTACATCTTGCCAGTTTTGAAGAATTTATACAATATAAACATCAAAAATATATGAAAGCTTGAGGGCGAAAAAATGAAAGATGAACAAGATATTATTATAACTTTAGGCAAAATGAACAATAGATATGAAAGATTTAATCTTGTAGATGATAGTTTTACTTTAGAAATGAAAGATTTAGAAACCAATATAAACATTAAATTGATTGTATCTAAGCGAGATAAAAATAAAAATCAATTATATAGGCTAAATATGAACAAGAATACAAGTAAAAACATAGTGATTTATCAAAAAGTTAATGCAGTAACATTTCATTTTTTAGTTAATTGGATATCATTACATTTTAAAGATTAAAAATAATAAGCCCCTAAAATTGGGGCTTTTATATTACATAATTTAAGGGCTATATAAAGCCCTTTATGACTTGATAAGGTTATTATCTTAATGACCATACATAAAAATATAGAGAAAGGAGCAAAAGAAAATGGCTTATAGAAAAGATGAGATTAGTATAAGAAATGGCGATATTTTAGAAATAACTAAAAGTAAAAGATTACCAGTTAAAAATAGATTAAGAAATAATAAGATGAATACTACATCAGAACAGCAGGAAAAAAGAAATATTAAATATGCTACTAATTTATTAAGATTGTTACTTCTACAAAACTTTAACGAAAATGATTTATATTGCACATTGACATATGATAAGCCAGTATCAGGAGAAGAAGCAAAAAAACATCTAGCCAACTTTAGAAAAAGATTGCAACGTTTAGCAAAAAAATTAGATGTAGAAGCAAAATATATTGCAGTAACAGAAATCGGCGAAAAAAGCAGAATACATCATCATATTATTATTCATAGCAGTAAAAATATTATAAATATGGCTCGTATTCGTGAATTATGGAAAAATGGATTTGTAAAAATAAGAAAATATAGCGGAACTTTGCAAGAAGCGGAAAACATAGCCAACTATTTTATAAAGAAAAATAGTAATGCTTTTTATTTACTACCGCATATATACAAAAAGCGTTGGAACTCTAGCCAAAACTTGCAAAAGCCCCAACGCTCAACGGCTGTTATACATCATAAAACTTGGAAAATACAGCCAAAAACAAAAAAAGGTTATTATTTAGACACTCATTCAATAATAAACGGCTTTTATGAATTTGATAGCGGTATAGAATACGAATATCAATTCTATAGGCTAATACGCATAAAACCGCCAAAATCTAAATAATAGATACACTATTTATATAATATCATTATTTATTATATAAGTATACAGTCATTTATGATTTTTACTTTACTAAAGCAATTATAGTAATGATAATATATGTATGTTCTTAGAGTGTATTTATTAAGCTATGATGAAAAGGCGGTATATTATGACTACAATACAAGATTATCAAGATAAAAATAAACATGATATAAAGTATTATAGAAAGCAGATGTCTAAATATCTATTAACATATAATCAAATAAAAGAAGGTATACAATTTAAAGAAGAAGATATCAAAAACTTAGAAAAAGAATATTTTGAAGTCTGTCCAGCAGTTCATAAAATAAATAACAGTTCATCACAGTGGACTATAGAAGATAAAAGAAAATATATGGCGGATAAAATAAAAGCTGGTATCGTTATTGATAAACTACACATAAAGCAAATAGAACGTTGTTTATTATTGATATCAAAAGATAAATATTATGATATAATACCGCTATTTTATTTTGAGCATAACACTATAGAAGCCATAGCAGAAAAATTATTTTGTGATGTAATAACGATATATAGGAATAAAAAAAGATTACTAGATAAAATGATTGTATGTTATTTTGGTGCTAGTAGTATATTAGAATGATGTATCAATAATTTATGGCGGTTATATTGGGACTAAATAAAAGGTACTTTCTAAAGGGTAGGCGTACTATTGCGGAGCCTTGAGCGTGGTTTATTTCTCTTAAAATAGTATTTTTTTTGGCTGACAAGCTGACAAATGCAAGTATACTCATAGTGGAAAAATAACTTTAAAAGCTTTATTTATTAGCCTTTGTTATTTCTGTAGAAAAATTATTTTTGTCAGATTTTGGATAAACTAGAACCGCTATACAATAGATAAAAACATGCTGGTATATAATAAGACCTACATTAATAAAAGATATCTATACAGGGCTAATGTATATGATATAGTTAGTCTGTACCCGTTTTTGACCTATGCCGTCGATTTGACGGGTTAGCTAATGTATATGATATAGTTAGTCTGTACCCCAGTATTCAAGGTACTACCTAGATATATATTGATTGCAGGGGTCGCATTTTCTGCGTTAAATCGCTGATAAAAAAATAAAAAATTAGGTTGAAAGTTAAGAAGTTTAAAAGTCCAGTCGTAAAGGATTTTGACGCTATAAACATTGATATATCAATATAAATAAACATGATGAGATTTATAAAAATATGGTATGAAGTTTAAAGTTTTACCTAGTATAAATATTGATGATAGATAATAGATTAAGCCTAAAATAACTATAGTTTTATAAATGTGTAGCTGTTTTAGGTCAAAACGCAAAATTACGTTATCAGCCTAAAATAACTATAGCTTTTTATAAATGGTTAGTTGTTCATCAGCATGAAGTTATTTTATAGTTTTAAATCAAGCATTAAAAATTAGATATGATATCAAAACAATATAATAATGGGTGTCGTGAAATACGACAGCCTTGAAGATATATATATCATATGATTTTATAAAATTCTGACCTACGGTACTAATTTGGTACTTCAGATTATCATATATAACATATGATTTTATAAAATAGATAAAAAGGACGCCCCAATTTTGGGGTTTGACCTGAATTTCTACGATATATATATAATGATTTTATAAAGTGCTGGAGCTATAAAAACTAATTTCAAAAGAGAATAATATATCATTCTATCAGCAGTTAAAAAGATTGAAATTTCAGTTTATTTTTCTGCTAAAATAAGTAAATATTTTTGTATTGTCAGATTGATAAATTATGACCGCCATATAATAGATAAAAATATGCTGGTATATAATAAGACCTACATCAATAAAAAACGTCTGTATATATGGTATGTGGTAATTGCCTTAGGTTATGCAAAACCAGAAAATGCAATTTATATGCATATTGATGAAGAAGATAAAACCACTACCCTAATTCAGGGGAATGGTTCAAATAATTGGCGGAGAATTTAATATATATTGTTTGATTTTATATTATGATGTGTGATATTCTTTAGAAGTTGAGTGGTAATTTTATTTGGGTAGAGAATTTAAGTATAAAAATAAACCTAGCAAAGTAAAAAATTGCTAGGTTTGAGTATTTATATAGATGTGGTTTATGTGATATTCCCCTTTTTTGCCCCTTTTTTAATAAAATGGCTTAAAAGTATTGATATTATAAGACGTTCCCACACTCTCTGCCATATGTGCATAAAAGACCTGCTCATAAGAGCAGGTCTTTTTTGTTTTTATCTGAAAATAAAGATTGAAGGTGGGTAAAAAGATGGTAGAATGTTCAATTTGTCATAAACATATTGATGAAAAAGTAGCTTTAGTCAATACTGATAAAGATGGCAATAAACGTGTTATTTGCCAAGAGTGTTTTAAACAAGAAGCAGGCGTAGATTATGAAACTTTTGCTTACCGTAAAGAAAATGCTAAACAAATTTCAATCGCAGTTATTATTTGTTTGGTGATGACCATTTATGCTTTTGTTGAAAAAGGACCATTATATGGAGCTTTAGGACTTGTTTTAACTGTACTTATATATTTCTTTTCTGGAAAGATAAAATAATAAAAAATATAAGTAACATAATTATGAGGTGATATTATGGCTTATCGTGAATATGTAGAAAAGGGTTATATGCCTTCTCGAGAAATGATGAAAAAATTTCTCATAGAGCAGATTGACTTTAAACGAAATTTTGAAGTTGTGGATTTATATAATGCTGTAGATAAAATCAGTGCTGAAGATGTGAAGGCAAAAGTCATTTTACCTAAATTGCCAGTGAGCAAAATGGACGGCATCGGTGTTTGTTTTGCAGATTTTAAAGATGGCATACCAGATACTGAGAATTGGCAAGAAGGCAAGGAATATATTTTTGCCAATACTGGCTGTGTAGTGTCAGAGCCATATGATACAGTTATTTTAATAGAAGATGTTCGTTTTATAGATGGTAAATTAAAAATTTTAGCTAAACCTGAAATAAAGGGACAATTAATCGATCCACCAGGAAGTCTTATCGGTAAAGATGAAGTTTTAGTAAATAAATATGAAAAAATCACAGCACCTCAAGTCGGTTTATTAGCGTCAGGCGGTATTAAAGAAGTAAAAGTCATAGCAAGACCAAAGATTGCATTTATTCCAACTGGTGATGAATTAGTTTCATGGCAAAGTGAAGATTATCCAGTAGATAAAAATATAGAGTCAAATAGCATGATGTTATCTGCTTTTTGTAAACAATATCAAGCAGACTTAACTATATTTCCGATAATCCCTGATGATAAAGAAAAAATAAAAGAAGCTCTTACCAAAGCAAGTGAAATAGCAGATATCATTTTAATAAATGCAGGTTCTTCTAAAGGAACAAAGGATTTTACGCTTGATTTATTAGAAACAGAAGGCGAAGTTTTAGTTTATGAATTAGGTTGTAGACCAGGTAAACATTCTAGCTTCTCTAAATTTAACCAAAAACCAGTATTAGGTATTGCAGGCCCTCCAAATGGTGCAGAATTAGCTATGCGTTTTTATTTAAAAGCTATTATGCAAGCTTATTATCATCAAAAATTAAGTAGTTTGGAAACAGTAAACGTAATTGTGGATTTTGATTTTACAGCACCGAAAAATGCAGATTTTTGCTTGCAAGTTCATATTTTTAAACAAGATGATAAATATCATGCGCAAATAATTAATCCTAAAGGAGTAACAAGAGCTACTTTATTACAAAAATATAACGGTTTCATCTATCAATTAAAAGGTACAAGTTTAAATGTAGGCGATGAAGTAACTGCTGAATTGATAGTTGAACGCAAAGAGATAGAAAATCAAAATTAAGCTTATGTAAAATAGAAATGATGAGGATTTTGAATGCAAGATTGTTTTAAGCGTAATATAGATTACTTGCGTGTATCACTTACAAGTAATTGCAATTTACGTTGCCAGTATTGTATGCCAGAGCAAAAAATAAAGCAGACAGAAGAAATGCTTTCGCAAAAAGATTTAATACATTTAGTGGAATTAATTAGTTCAACGGGTATAAAAAAAATAAGGCTCACTGGCGGAGAGCCATTATTATATCCAAATATTGAAGATTTAATAATAAAATTTAAAGCAATACAAGGTATAGAAAAAATAGTATTGACTACAAATGGCATATTATTATCTAATAAAGTAGATGTTTTGAAAAAAGCTGGTATAAGTGGTATAAATTTAAGTTTAGATTGTATTGATAAAGATTTATTTAGAGAAATTACACGTGGTGGAGATATAGATAAAGTTCTATTAGGAATAAAATTAGCTCAAAAAGAAAATATTCCTTTAAAAATCAACAGTGTAATTATGCAGGGTATAAATGAAAAAGAAATTATACCTTTGATAGAATTTGCCAATTGTAATAAAATAGATTTGCGTTTTATCGAGTTAATGCCGATGAATGTAGCAAAGAATTTTAAAGCGGTAAAAGAAGATGATTTAAAAGCTATAATTAGCAAAAAATATGGAGCTTTAAAACAAATAGATGTATTTGAAGGCCCAGCACATTATTATCAAGTAGAAAATTTATCAATAAAAATAGGATTTATTTCTGCATTATCACATAAATTTTGTGCTAATTGCAATCGTTTACGATTGACATCAACAGGCATGTTAAAACCTTGTCTACATTATAATAGTGGTGTTAATTTAAATGATTTATTGAAAAAGAATGTAACAGATGAAGAAATTTTAGCGATAATAAAGGATACTATTTATCATAAACCTAAAAATCATCACTTAGAAAATGAAGCTTTTTCACAAAAAGAAGATAAATCTATGTCTTTAATTGGTGGATAAGTGATATAATAAATAAATATCACTATATTATATATTTTAATTGAATACAGGAGGTATTTTTAATGAACAAATCTGTACATCCAGTTGATGAAAGATTGCCATTAGGTCAAACGTTTCTCTATGGTCTTCAGCATGTATTAGCAATGTATGCTGGTGCGGTAGCGGTACCACTTATCGTGGCGAATGCTATCGGTCTTAGTACAGAGGATTTAATTTATTTGATTAATGCAGACTTATTTACTGCTGGTATTGCGACTTTAATTCAGACTTTGGGTCCATGTAAAATGGGAAGTAAATTACCAATTGTGCAAGGTGTAACATTTGCAGCTGTTTCGCCGATGATAATGATTGGTCAAGCTGATGGGTTAACAGCGATTTATGGTGCTGTTATAGCCAGCGGGTTGTTCATGTTTTTAATGTCTCCATTTTTTAGCAGATTGGTTGGCTTTTTCCCTCCAGTAGTAACTGGTAGTGTTATTACAATTATTGGTTTGTCTTTATTGCCAGTAGCAGTAAGATGGGCTGGTGGCGGTAATCCAACTGCTGCAGATTTTGGAAGTATTCCAACTTTATTGTTATCTGCTTTTGTTTTATTGTTAGTAATTATATTTTATCGTTGGTTTTCTGGTGTATGGAGAAATATTTCCGTATTGTTAGCATTAGTAATAGGTACAGTAGTAGCTTCTTTCTGTGGTTATACAGATTTTAGCCATATAGGTAAAGCTGATTGGCTAGGTCTTGTTACTCCTCTTCATTTTGGTGTACCAACTTTTGATATTCCAGCAATTATTGTAATGATTTTAGTTATCTTAGTTGTTATGACAGAAACTACTGGTGATATTATCGCTGTAGGTGCTATCGTAGGTAGACCAGCAGACCAAAAAACAATTACAAGAGGTCTTCGTGCTGATGGTTTCTCCACTTTACTTGGTGGTATCTTAAATACTTTCCCTTATACAGCATTTGCTCAAAATATTGGTCTTATTACACTCACAAATGTAAAAAGCCGTTTTGTTGTAGCTGGTTCTGGTGTAATTTTAATGTTATTAGGTTTATTCCCTAAAATGGCAGCTTTAGTTGCATGTATTCCAGCTCCTGTACTTGGTGGTGCTGGTATCGCTATGTTTGGTATGGTAGCAGCAAATGGTATTCGTGTATTAGCGAAAGTTGAATATGAAGGCGAAGGCAATTATAATGTCTTAATTGTAGGTATCAGCCTTGCAATGGGTCTTTTATCTATGGCTGTTCCTGAAATCTTCAAACATTTAACTGGCATTTGGAGCATTATCTTCCATAGTGGTATTACAATCGGAAGTTTAACAGCAATTATTTTAAATGCTATTTTAAATAGAAATAATAAATTAAAAAAATAATTTTAAAATCTTCTTTGACATTGAGTTTACAATGACAAGGAAATATTTTGAATAATTTATCCTTAATTCTGATAGATAGGACAGTAATTAAAAACAGAGAGTTCGTTTTTTATAAATAACGAACTCTCTGTTTTATTACTTATATTTTTAATATAGTTTAATATT
>ERZ838399.364-NODE-364-length-58161-cov-5.636251_pt1 | contig 58161 bp, 46 predicted proteins | sample MGYA00519683_ERZ838399 | MGnify/ENA primary metagenome ERZ838399 (study PRJEB31850, sample SAMEA3708833) | human gut metagenome | biome: human gut; feature: human-associated habitat; material: faeces | place: China | collected 2014 ...
GCAGGCTGGCCGAGGAAAGCGAAACTGTGCGCTCGATCTGGCTGCGCTTGACGATCGGCATAACACCAGCCGAGACAGGCAGCGTGATGCCGGCGCGGCGCGCCAGATTGAGGAAGCGATAAAAATGCATGTTGTCAAAGAAAAGCTGGGTCACAAGATGCTCGGCACCGGCGGCCTGCTTGATCCGCAGATTCTCAACATCGTGCAGCAGGGTGTCTGCCTCGGGGTGCCCCTCCGGGTAGCAGGCACCATGTACCGAGAAATCCGGCTTCTTCCATTTAATGAAGGAGGTCAGGTCGCTCGCGTGGTGGAAGTCCGGGCTTTCGGGGCGGGTGGGGCTGCGGTCGCCCCGCAGGGCCAGCACATCGCGGACGCCGACAGCCTCGAGCTGGTCGAGAATCTCAGCCGCGCGGATCTGGTCATTGCCCATGCAGATCAGATGCGCAAGCGTGGGGACCTGCAGCTCGTTCTGGATATAGTCGGCAACCTCGGCAGTAGAAACGCCGCCGGCAGAGCCGCCCGCGCCGAAGGTGACGCTGATGAACCCGGGGTTGAGCGTCTGCATCTGCTGCAGGGTGGCTTTCAGCTTATCCATCTGGGTGGTCTGTCTCGGCGGAAAGCACTCGATCGAGAAAACACAGCGTTTGGCTTTGAATTGTTCGGTGATCGTCATTTGTAACTCCTTGTCGTTACGCCGCAGGCGCGCAGGCATCTGCGGTGGTCTCCACGCTGAGCGTGTTATTCTGCCATAGAAAGGTGAGGCTGCCCTCCAGATCGGTGCGGTACACCTCGGCCCCGGCGGCCGCAAAGCTTTCGAGTGCGGCACTGTGGGGGTGGCCGTAATCATTATCAAGCCCGCAGCTGACAGCCACGGCTGCAGGCTTGACAGCCTGCAGAAATGCTGCACTGTTGGAGGTATACGACCCATGATGCCCTGCCTTGTAAAGCACGGCATGCAGGGCAGGGCCGTAGGTATCAAGAAGCCGCTGCTCAGCGGCTTCCTCGGCATCGCCGGTGTCGAGAAAACGGAAGTCTCCGGCCGTGAACATCGTGCAGAGCGAAATATCGTTGACGCTTGCGGCATCTCCGCTGCCGCCCTGCAGGATCATGAGTGTGCCGCCGCCCAGCGGGTAGCGATCCCCAGACTCCGCAGTGATTAGCTCGGTGCCGTTTTCTGCGGCACATTCAGCCAGCTGGCGGGGCCAGTCAGCGGTATCATCGGCACCCGGCTCCCACAGCGGCAGCAAAAGCTGTTTGACCGGGAAATCGGAAAGCACCGCCCGGGCATTGCCGGTATGGTCGGCATGGGGATGCGTGAGCACCAGATAGTCCAGCGATTCGACATCGAGTGCATGCAGGTCGTAGAGCAGTGCATCCTCGGCCTCGGCGGGGCCGGTGTCTATCAGGCAGTACGCACCGTCCTGACAAATCAAAACAGCGTCCCCCTGCCCGACATCCAGCACATACACGGCGGTGCTGCCGGGTGCAGGTTTTGGTGCGCTTTCCTCCGTGCGGAGCGGTACGCCCAGCGCGGCGCGCAGCTGCTGCCAGTCTGGCAGGGGGCCGCGGCCGCCCGCCAGCTGAATGACAAAGGCAAAAAGCAGCAGCAACCCAGCCAGCACAGCGGCTGCGATGCGCCAGCCCTTCTGCTTATTCATCATACTGACCGTTGAGCTTGCGCTCCTCCCACTGGGCTTTTGTCACCAGCACGGCACGGGGCTTGGCTCCCTCATAGGGGCCGATGATCTTTTCCTGCTCCATCTGGTCCATGATGCGTGCTGCGCGGGCGTAGCCCAGCTTGCAGCGACGCTGCAAAAGGCTGGTGCTGGCCTGTCCGGCCTCGATGACGCAATCAACAGCCTGCTCAAACATGGCATCCAGTGCGCCGCCTGCATCGCCGTCATCGTCCCCGCCGCGCTTGCTGCCCTTTTCGGCAACAGCACGGCGCTCCATCTCGGCAATCATTTCCTCATCGTACTGTGCGGTGGAGGTGGACTTGATAAAGCTCAGCACAGCGCCGATCTCCTCATCAGTGACAAAGGTACCCTGCACGCGGACCGGCTTGGAGGCACCCACCGGCAGAAAGAGCATGTCACCGTTGCCCAGCAGCTTTTCGGCACCGCCGGAGTCCAGAATGGTACGGCTGTCGATCTGGCTGGAAACAGCAAACGCAATACGGCTGGGGATGTTGGCCTTGATAAGGCCGGTGATGACATCGACACTGGGGCGCTGGGTCGCAACGATCAGGTGGATACCGGCGGCACGGGCCTTCTGCGCAATGCGGCAGATATAATCCTCGACTTCCTTGCCGGCGACCATCATCAGATCCGCCAGCTCGTCAATGACGATGGCGATATAGGGCAGATGCTCCATGCCCGTCTGGGCGGCCAGTTTGTTGTAGGCCTTGATCTCACGGACATTGTTCTCGGCAAAAAGCTTGTAGCGGCGCTCCATTTCAGCTACGCTTGCACCCAGCGCACCGGCTGCCTTGCGCGGCTCGGTCACAACGGGCATCAGCAGATGCGGGATGCCGTTGTATTCCGCCAGCTCAACGACCTTCGGGTCGATGAGGATGAGCTTGACATCCTCCGGACCGGAGCGGAACAGGAAGCTGATGATGATAGAGTTAACACAGACGGATTTACCGCTGCCGGTAGAGCCTGCAATCAGCAGGTGCGGCATTTTGCACAGGTCAGCGACCTGCGCCGTGCCGGCAATATCCTTGCCAAGCGCCATCGTGAGGGGGCTGCGCATGTTGATGTAATTCTGGGATTCAAAGACCGCGCGGATGTTGACCGTGGAGCGGATCTTGTTGGGAACCTCAATGCCGACTGCGGGCTTGCCGGGGATGGGGGCTTCAATGCGCACGCCTGCTGTGGCAAGATTCAGTGCAATATCATCGGAAAGGCTGGTGATGCGACTGACCTTGATGCCCGCCTGAGGCTGCAGCTCATACCGGGTGACAGAGGGGCCGCGGCAGATGTCGAGCATGGTGGTCTTGACGCCGAAGCTGTCCAGCGTATTTACCAGAATATCAGCGTTTTTCTTCATCTCGCGGGCGGCACCGGCCTCGTCATCGGGGCGGGTCGCGTTGAAGAGATTCAGCGACGGATAGCAGTAGGGCTCAGGTGGCTGCTCCACGGAGGTGGGCAGGCGCATGGCGTTCGGGTCAGCCTTGGCCGCACAGGGCGGTGTATGGACCGGCGCACCGGCTGAGTTGCCGACGGCAGTGCTGACCTGCACGCGGGCGGCCTGCCCCTGCTGGGGTACGATAAAGCTGCTCTGGGTCGTCTCGGCAGCCGGGCGGGTCATGGGCTGCGCTGCGGGTGTGCTGTGCGCAGTGGGAGCCGCTGCAGGCTCTGCCGCCATAGCGTCCAGCATCTCGGATACTGAGCGGCCGGATTCCCAGGCGGCGCTGACTGCGCTGCCTGTATCACTGAAGCTGCCGCCCAGCGTCGGAATCGGCGCGGCAATGGGAGCCGCCGGGGCTGCGGGAGCGGGCGCACCCAGCGGGGGCATGTCCTTTGCAGCCATACCGGCGGCAAGATCTGCCGGAGAGAGCACTACGGTATCACCCTGCACCCGCCCGGTCATGTCGAGCTGCGGCAGCTGCACGGGGGTCTGCTCCGGCTCCTCCTCCACAGGGATAAGCGGTGTGTCAAAGCGCGGCTCCTGCGGCACCGGGGTCAGCGGGGTCTCAAACTCTGCAGGCACAGGCAGTTCAAGGGTCGTCTCGGCGCTGACTTCCTGCGGGGTATAGTAGGGAGCATGGCCGCTTACGGCACGGTTGATCAGTGCGTCCAGCTCATCAATGGGCTGCTGGGCAGCCGGTGCAGCAGCGGGGGCTGCCGGTTCCTCGGCGGGCTGCAGCTGCAGTTCAAAGTCCTCCTGCGGGGCAGGCGCGGGCTGCGGCGGCTGGGCGTAATGCAGCGGGCCGCTGGTTTTGCCGGACAGGGGGTCCATGCCGAAGGTGCCGCCCGGCCCGATGCTGACCGGCTCAAGCGGGTCGTTGGCCTCCGCTTTGCGGCGGGCGCTTTCGGTGCTGGACGGACCAAGGTCTACATCAAAGCCCGGGCGTGCCGAGCCGGACTGTGCAGCAAAGGGGGCTTCAGGCGTGACCGGTGTGACGGGGGCTGTGTACGGCTGCCGGGACGGTGCAGCTTGCTGCTTCGGGAAGCGGCTGGTGTCGGCAATGACATCATAGACCGGATGGTGCGGCCGGGCGGCGGAATCGGGCAGCGCACCGGTCAGGCTCTCAACGCTCTCCTCCTCCGGTGCAGCGTTGAAAAGCCGTGTGTCGTAGGCTGTTTCAGCGGCGGCGCGCTCCTGCTGGCGGGTTTGAAAGGCTTTATACCGCGCGTCCAGAAAGAGAACAATATCGGCCGGGGTGATGGCAAAAAAGAACATTACGCCCAGCAGAAGGACGAGCAGCATAATAATATTGGAAGCCGGACGGCCGAACAGCGCCAGCAGGGTGGCGCCGATGGGGGCACCCAGAACGCCGCCCTCCCAGAAATAGGTGCCGCCGCGGGTGAAGAGCATCTTGATGATCTCCCCTACCTTGAGGCTTTCCACATTCAGCTTGGAGAAGATGACCGGCACACTGGCGCAGAGAACCCCCATCAGAGAGACCTTCCCCGCAAAAAGCGCTACGCGGTAGCCGGAGGCCAGCAGGTAGGCAAGGTACAGCAGAAACGGCCCGACCAGATAGGTCGTGATGCCGAAGATGCCGAAATACCAGCTGCGCAGCGTGCTCCAGAAATTCTGGCCGGGCACCAGCACGAGAGCAACGCACAGCAGACCAAGGCCAACCAGCAGAACACTGCGGGTAAGGTTCGGGGTCTGCGCACGGCGCTGGGCGCGGCGGGACGGCTGACGCTCATGCCCGGCGCTGCTGCGCGCGGACGCAGTGCGCCCCGCACTGCTGCGGGCGGTGCCTTTGGCAGAGCCGGAGCGCTTTTTGGTGCCGGAGCTCTTTGTGGATTTTTTGCCGGAACGAGATTGTGCCATGGTATTGCTTTTCCCTCTCTTGCTTTCTCAAAAAACGATATACATACAGTTTATAATACTACAGCCCGCTTATACAGGCAGATAAGGACATACGACTTTTATTTTATCACGATTGAAAAATCTTGTAAAGTAAAATGCTGTCTTAAGAATGTAAGAATGTAAGGGCCGATACAAAAAAGAAATCCCCGCCCTGAGGGATGGGCGGGGATTTACAAGAAAGGAGGAGAAGAACACATGAAAAATGTGGTTAAAGCTATTTGACTTGGGGTTCATTTAGCTTGCAACTAAATTGTAACTGTTTTGTCACCGAATGTCAAGAGCGTTTTGTCATTTTTTTGTAATTTCTCAATTTATTCACAAATAGGCAGGCAAAGCTCGGCGCAGCCGCCGGGGGTGTTATATACCCGCAGGGTACCGCCGTGGGCTGCAGCGGTCCTTCGTGCAGAATACAGCCCCAGCCCCTGATGGGTACTGTCGCTGCGCGCAGCATCTGTGTAGAACATCTCCCCTGCCCGAGCCAGTGCTTCGGCGGTAAAGCCGGGGCCGGTATCGGTCACACGCAAAATAAAGCTGTTGTTTTCCCTTACAACGGTCAGGGTGACGGTTCCGCCGCGCGGAGTGTGGGCGGCAGCGTTGTCCAAAAGGTTTTCCGCAGCGCGCAGCAGGTCATTCTCTGCAGCACGGATCGTCCCCTGCCATTCCTCCTGCAATATAAATTGGATTCCGGCAGGCGCGCAGAGGGCGCGGGCTGTCTGCGCCAGCCGGGCCGTGAGGGTGTGGCTGGCCAGCGGTGCTTGTACGGCAGGTGCTGCGCCGGCTGTGCGCAGAGCGGCCAAATAGTGGCGTGCACGCTCTGTGCCGCGCAGGATGGCCTGCAGCTGGGCACGCTGTGCATCGCTCAGGGTGTCCTCCTCAAGAAGCTCGGCGTTGCCTTGTATGATGGTCAGCGGCGTTTTCAAGTCATGCGTCAGCGCGGCGATCTGCTCGGCGCGCTGCTGCTCCATCCGCCATTGCGTCTGCAGACTGCCGGTCAGCTCGCGGCCCATCGTCTGTAGGGCCTGCAAGGTGGCGGAAAATTCCCGGATGCGCACGCCATCCGTGTCAATTTGCTCCAGCTGCCGGGCGGCAATAGCATCTACAGCCGCGTTCAGCCGGGCAGTCTCTGCGGCAAAAGTGCGCACGGTGCAGTGGGTCTGCCAGCCCAGCCAAACAAGGATAAGCGCCGCCAGCAGCAAAATATAGCAGGTCTGGAAATCCGGCAGCGTGTCCCGCAGGGCCGGGTCAGCGTAGGGCAAGGCATAGTCGTACTGCAAAAGGCAAAAGCTTCCGTCCGCCATTTTAACATCGTACTGGTACTGCATCAGCACCAGATTGCCGCTGCCGCCGTGAAAGGCGTTGAGGGCAATTTTCAGCTGACGGGCGGTCATGTTGGTCTGCAGCACTGCGTCCTTCTGTACCACAGCCCAGCGGCATAAGTCGCTGATCTGCAGGGAATCGAATGTGTCAGCCGTCATCGAGGCCACAGTCTCCCGCGCGTCGGCGCAGGCCTGGGCGGACGCCACGGCAGGCAGCAGAAAACCGATGTCTATCAGCTGCATTAAAACGCTCCACCAGAGTACCAGAATCAGAGCGCACCCGCCGCCGCACAAAAGGAGATACCGCAGCAGAACACTGCGCAGGGATGTCAGTTTTCGCTTTGCCATTGGTAGCCCACTCCCCATATCGTTTGCAGCACTTCCCCTGCCCCGGCCGCGCGCAGCTTGGCGCGGATGTTCTTGATGTGCTGGGTGATGGCCGTGTCATCCGCTGTACCGTCATAACCGAACACGGCTTCATAGATTTGTTCTTTGGAAAAGGTCTGCCCTGCATGGAGGGCCAGCAGCTCACAGATGGCGTACTCGGATTTTGTCAGGCGCAAAGGCGTGCCGCCAACGCTGGCTTCCTTGGCGGAAAGGTCCAGCGCCACCCCGCCGCGGGTGATCTTATGGGTCGGTGTGCGGTTCTGCCGCCGCAGGTGTGCTGCGACCCGCGCACGCAGCTCCGCTATGCGGAACGGCTTGGTCAGGTAATCGTCCGCGCCAAGGCCAAGGCCCATCAGCACCGACGGTTCATCGGTACGCGCGGTCAAAAATAAGATTGGCGCGTCAGTCTCGGCGCGGATGCGGCGGCAGACGGCAAAGCCATCCTCCCCGGGCATCATCACATCCAGCAGGATGCAGTCCGCCCAACGGTAGAGCGTATCGGTCAGCTGTGTGCCGGAGGTGCGCGTTTCTACGGTGTGGCCGTCACGCTCAAGCGCTGTTTTTAGCAGCGTACAAAGGTCGCGGTCATCATCGATTGCCAGAATGTTTGCCATAATAGCCCCTTTTATTGCAGTAAGCTGTAAACAAGACAGGATGCGCCGTAAAGCAGATAGATATGTGCCGGGTAGAACCAGTAGAACAGCTGCTTGTGGCCGCTGCCGCGCTGGCCGTTGTACAGCGCCATGCCGATAACGGCAAAAACACCGAGCCACTCATAGTAGACTGTGAACATCTGGGAAAAGGCGAAATCCGGCAGACTGTGAACCTGCAGATAGACCAGCACAAAATCACACAGGAAGGTCATGGCTGTCCAGACGGACAGCTGCAGACGCTTATGATTGTACAGTGCATACAGCACGATGCCCCCGGCCAGAAAAGACCAGCCGCCATCGGTGATGGATGTCCACAAAGGCAGCGGCGCGGTGATGACCCACGCCAACACGGAGGAGCCGATCGGTGCGTCCTGAATTTTGGGAAAAAGCATCAGCAGCGCTGCGATGCAAAACGGCCAGAGGATCGGCATGGCAGCAGCCAGTGCGCCCCGCACAAACCGGCGCTGGCGCAGCCAGTCAATGCCCTGCCAGATTATGCAAAGCAGCATCAGATCCTGAAAAATGGCATTCAGCGGGTAGAAGCCGTCCCCGCGGCGGAAGGCCCCTGCATAGATCATAAAAAATTCCACAGTGCCCATCGCAGTGCCGATGGCCCAGATACGCAGGAAGTAGCGCCTGCGGTCATGGGTGTGGGCGAAGCCCTCCACGGTGCAGAACAGGAACAGAGGTGCGGACAGCCGCGCCAGCATACTGAACCATTCCGGCACAATGCCGGTAAAGTCAAAAAAGTAATGGATGTGATCCATAACCATCAGTACCAGCGCGATGGTTTTGAGCGCCGTGCCGGTCAGGCCGAATTTTTGCTTTGTCATAATAATAACTCCTTTACATTGTCGATATAAACAGTGTAACAGGGGTTTGTGTAGAAATTATAAGTGTTTGAAAATCAGCTGTGCCTCAAAGGCGGATTTGCCTTCCCGTTCGCCTTCAAAATAGAAGGTATCCTCTGCCGGTCTGGCGCGGCGCAGGGTGAAGCACTCCCCACGGGGAACCTCACGGTGGTAGCTGATTGTAAAATCGCGGATATGCGCGGTATCCCACACCTCCCATGGCACGGCATCGCAGACGATGTCGGCATAGCGGGTGTTGTTCAGATGCCCGTTCATATCGCAGCGGGAGTAGACGGCCCGCTGTTCCCCCAGCACCTCGCAGTCCTCGGGGGCGATGCGGGGCAGCTTGATCGGCAGCTCAAACGGGACATCGGCGGCCCATTGGTCGTTGAACTGTTCAGGGTGCTTGCGCAGGATGACACGCTTTTCGGTATCTATGAGCACCCAGCGGCTGTCCATGACGGCAGCCTGCGCGCCGGAGGCATCATAAAAATGGGTGATGCGCTTGTTGACAGCCCGCTTGCAGTTTTCCGGCTGGGTGAGCAGGGTCAGCTCCTCATCAACGCGGGGCAGGCGCTCAATGTGCAGGGCCAGCTTGGCCAGCACATAGGCGGTGTGGGTCTTGCGGTACAGGGCATCGTCCAGCCCCACGGCCTCGGCGTGGGCGGTAGCGACCTGCTGGGCATAGCGCAGCAGCGCCCCCAGCTTGACATTGCCGAGGTGGTCGCCGTCCGTGCGGTAGACGGTGAATTTTTCTGTATAGGTAGCTTGCTTTTCGGGCATAGATGCGCCCTCCTTACCAATCGAATCAATAATTGCAAATCCTCAAGTGGAGTATAGCACAGTCGGCGCAGAAATGCAAAGCGGCGTGCATGCGCAGCGAAAATAAAAAGGCAGTGCATCATGAAGCAATGCACTGCAGGGGTTCAGTAATTGTCGCGCGATTTCTTGCGGAGCTTGCGCCAGATGTTGAATGCGGAAATGAGGAGCGCAAGCATCAGCAGCACAACGACCATCCAGCCGCTGCCGCCCTCCTCGTAGCTCTTCATCTCGCTCCACTGGGCGTCCATTGCGGCGTTGATGTCCTCCGGCAGGGTCTCAAAGACCTCGGCCTTGTCCAGCACGTCCGCGCCTGGATAAGCAATATCGCTGTACTTCAGGTCATCGTCCAGCATCTCCCACACGGCGGTGATAGGGGTGGAATAGCCGATGAAGTCGCAGTTGGCAAGGCCCACATCCGGCTCACACAGATAGTTGATGAACATCTCGGCGGCTTCCTTGTGCTTGGCATTGGCCGGGATGCACATACTGTCAATGAAGAAGTTGACACCCTCCTCCGGGTGGACAAAGGCCAGATCCGGGTTCTCGTCAATCATCGTGATGGCATCGCCCGCGTAATAGGGCGCCATGGCGGCCTCTCCGCCCTCCATCTTGTCAAAGACTTCGTCCATGACGTAAGCCTGTACGATGTTCTTCTGCGCTTTCAGGGCGTTTGTGATGGCGGCGATTTCATCCACGGACTGCGGATTCATCGAAAGGCCGATGGTTTTTGCAGCAATGGCGTAGGCATCGCGGGAGTTGTTGAACATCAGCACATTGTTGGTGTACTCCATGTCCCACATATCAGCCCAGCTTGTGGGCGGCTCGTCCACCATCGTTGTGTTGTAGATAAGGCCGGTGGTGCCCCACATATAGGGCACGCTGTAGGCGTTGTCAGGGTCAAAGCTGCGGCCCAGATATTCCTCGCCGATACCGGCAAAGTTCGGGATATTGTCCATATCCAGCTCGGACAGCATCCCCTCGGAAATCATCTTGCCGACCATATAGTCGGAGGGAAAAATCACATCGTAGGAAACACCGCCGGATTTCAGCTTGGCGTACAGGCTCTCATTGGAATCGTAGGTGGTGTAGTTGACCTTGATGCCGGTCAGATCCTCAAAGGCAGTGAGCACATTCACGCTGTCATCCGAACCGTCAGAAATGTACAGGCCGTTGTTGTAGACGTTCAGCGTGATGCGGTCATTGGCAAAACGCGTCCAGTCATAGTCGCCGGAGACGGTGATATCCTCATTGATTTGAATATCCTCCGCGGCATACACCGGTGCGGCGCTCAGCATGGTTACGGTCAGCGCCGCCAGTGCTGCGGCAGAAAGCTGTTTGAATTTCATCCTCAATGCCCCCCTTCGTCCAGCATGGCCTTGCGGATGGCCTTCTGATTGCGGCGGTAAGCGCGGGAGTCTGCAGCGTTGGAAATCAGGATAATGGCCAGAATGACGCAGAAGATAACCGCCGACAGGGCGTTGATCTCCGGGCTGACCTTCTTACGGGTCATCGAGTAGATGGCGATGGGCAGCGTCTGCATTGTGCCGGAGTTGAAATACGAAATCATAAAATCGTCAATCGAGTAGGTCAGGCAAATCAGGAACGCCGACAGAATGGCCGGGGAAAGCTGCGGCATAATGACCTTGAAGAAGGCCTGTCGCGGCGTGCAGCCCAAATCCAGCGCTGCATTGTACAGGCTGGGGTCCAGCTGACGCAGTTTGGGGCCTACATTAAAGATAACATACGGCACGTTGAAGGTGATGTGCGCCACTAGCAGCGTTGTCCAGCCAAAGATGCCGCCCTCGCCGCCGATGCCGAAATTCTGCGCCATAACAAAGAGCAGCATCAGCGAAACGCCGGTGATGATTTCGGGGTTGACAACGGGCACATAGCTGATGTTGTTGATGATAAGCTGGCTGCGGCGGGACATGGAGTTGATGCCGATGGTGGCCAGTGTGCCCAGCACCGTGGCGATAATACTGGAAACCAGTGCCAGCACAAGGCTGAGCCCCAGCGCAGACAGAATCATCTCATTGTGGAACAGGCTCTTGTACCAGCCAAGGGTGAAGCCTGTGAAGTTGGAACGGGACTTGCTCTCGTTGAAGCTGAACGCAATCATGACTGCGATGGGCAGATACATGAAGCAGAACACCATAATGACGTAGGTGCGCATGAGCAGCGCGGAATGTCTCTTTGCCATCTCACATCACTCCTTCCATCTCGGACTCGTCAAAGCTCGAAGTGAAGCTCATGCAGAGCAGGACGATGACCATCAGCACCAGGCTCATCGCAGAGCCAAGGTTCAGGTTGTAGGAGTTACCGAGGAACTGCAGCTCAATCAAATCACCAATCAGCAGGTTGGAGCCGCCACCCAGCATACGGCTGATAATAAAGGTGGAGACAGCCGGCACAAACACCTGCGTGATGCCGGTGGCAATGCCGGGGCCACTCAGCGGAACCAGCACCCGGAACAGAATCTGCCATACGTTGCAACCGAGGTCCTGCGCGGCCTCCACAACGGAATCATCAATCTTGGTCATGGCCGTGTAGATGGGCAGAATCATAAACGGCAGATAGTTATATACCATGCCCAGCACCACCGCGCCGGAGGTGTTGATCATATTGAAGGGGCCAAGGCCGAACAGGCCGAAAAATTTATTGATAAGGCCGTTCTTCTCCAGCAGGGTCATCCATGCGTAGGTGCGCAGCAGGAAGTTCATCCACATGGGCAGCATAATCAGCATCAGCATGATATGCTGCTTGTTGGCGCGCAGACGGGAGAGAAAATAGCCGACCGGGAACGCCATAATCAGGCATACCACCGTGGAAATAGCCGCAAGAATCAGGCTGCGGGCAAACACGCTGGAATAGCGGCCAATCTGGGTCAGGTTATCAAAAGTAAACTGGCCGTCGGAGTTGGTCATGGCGTACCAGATTACGATGAGCAGCGGCACAACGGTGAAAATGGTCATCCAGACCAGATAAGGCCCTGCCAGCCAGCGGGAGGACTTGGATTTGAGCATTGCTTACACCTCCGAACGCTTCATGATATGAATTTCGTCCGGGCCGATGTTCATGCCGATAAGCTCACCGGGCTGGCTGGCCTGCGTGGAGTGGATGATCCACTCATAGCCTTCGACATCAACATGCATTTCAAAGTGAACGCCCTTGAAGATGACCTCACGCACAAGGCCGGTCAGCATACCGACAGAGGGCGGCACGATCTGCACATCCTCGGGGCGGATAACGACCTGCACAGGCTCGTTCGGCTTGAAGCCGCGGTCCACACAGGTGAAATCATAGCCGCTGAAGTTGACAAGAAAGTCCTTGAGCATGACGCCGTCCACGATGTTGGAATCACCGATAAAGCGTGCGACAAAAGCGTTTTTAGGCTCGTTGTAAATGTCCTGCGGGGAACCGATCTGCTGAATTTTGCCGCCGGACATGACCACAACGGTGTCCGACATGGTAAGGGCCTCCTCCTGATCGTGAGTGACATAGACAAAGGTGATGTTCATCTCACGCTGCAGGCGCTTCAATTCCAGCTGCATCTCCTTGCGCAGCTTGAGGTCAAGTGCGCCCAAAGGCTCGTCCAGCAAAAGGACGCGCGGCTGGTTGACCAGACTGCGGGCTATGGCAACACGCTGCTGCTGACCGCCGGACAGCTGATGGATGCTGCGGCGCTCAAATCCTTTCAGGCCGACGATCTCGAGCATTTCGAGCACCTTGGGGCGGATTTCCTCCTCGGTCATCTTTTTCAGGCGCAGGCCGAAAGCGACATTCTCAAACACATTCAGGTGCGGGAAGAGCGCGTACTTCTGGAACACCGTGTTCACCGGCCGCTTGTAGGGCGGCATGTTGGCGATGTCCTTGCCATCAAAAAAGACATTGCCCGATTTCGGGGTGACAAAACCGGCAATCACACGCAGAGTCGTCGTCTTGCCGCAGCCGGAGGGGCCGAGGAAGGTGACAAATTCCTTGTCGTGGATGTCCAGCGAGAGTCCGTCCAGGACCTTTTGCCCATCGAAATCGACAACAATGTCTTTCAGAGATACGATCAGATTTTCATTCATTTTTATTGCATCCCCCTTTGCGGAATTTCCCGGCACAGGACCTTCTCATCGCGCCGTTTCTTCCTTAGGCCGGCACAAAGTCCTTGACGAGTCAGCGTCAATTATGCCGCCCCGCAAAGGTTTGTTACACGGCCCCACGCGCAGGGGGCCGCTGCAGCAGCACATACAACGCCAATGTGTCAGGGTATATCAGATTTACCCTATAGATGCACACACAATTTACATTATACGGCATAGGGAATGTTTGTCAATACGGATTTTCACAATTTCGTAAAGGCTTCGCAAAGTATTGTTCATGCTTTTGCAAAAAAAACAGCCCCTCCGCAAAAGCGGAGGAGCAAGCAGCATCAGATATGATCCTCGATCCATGTCAGCACATAGTCAAAAACCTCGTCACGGTTGGTCTCGTTGTGCAGCTCATGGCGGCCGCCCTCAAAGATCTGGCAGGTCAGATCCTTGACACCGGCATCGCCCAGCATCGCCCAGACCCTGCGGACGCCCTTGCCGTAATCGCCCACGGGATCGCCGTCACCGGCAATCAGCAGAACGGGCAGATCTTTGTTGACCGACTCGGCCCAGGCCCTGCTGCTGACATGGTTCAGCGTGGCCAGCATCTCCCGGTAGGTGGAGGCAGTAAACTGGAAGGTACACAGACCGTCCGCATCATAGGCTTTAACAACAGCCTCGTCACGGGTCAGCCAGTCATTGGCAGACTTCGCGTTCTTGATCCTTTTGCAGTAGCTGCCGAAATTCAGCTTAACCATCAGAGGCGAGACATAACGCGGACCCTTGACCCGTGCAATCAGCCCGGCCAGCCTTTGCCCGATGACATTCATAAAGCTGGGACCTGCTGTACCGGAGATGATGACAGCGGCAATGCTTTCGGGCCATTTTTCAGCGTACCAGCGGGCGTAAAAGCTGCCCATGCTGTGGCCGTACAGAATGATCGGCGTATCGGGAAAGCGCTCATGCAGCAGGGTGTTCATTGTGTGGAGGTCATTCAACAGGTGAAAACGGCCGTCCGGCTCACCGTAATGGCCATGCTCGCCTGCCTTGGCCGTATCACCGTGACCCAGATGGTCATTGCCCGCAAGGGCAATACCGTGGGCGGCATAAAACTCTGCCATAGGGGCATAACGGCGCACATACTCGCACATGCCGTGGCTAAGCTGCAGTACCGCGCGCACGGGCTTGCCGGGCATGGTGTACAGCACAGCGGAGGAGGTATGGCGGCGGTCCGCGGACGGGAAGGTAATGGTTTCGCAGTGGAGTTCGGGCATGGTCACAGCTCTCCTTTGATTTTTTTCCAGTATTGTGCGAAGGCCTGCTCATTCTTGTTGTCACCGGGCTGATAATAGCGCCGATCCTTGATGGCATCCGGCAGATATTGCTGCTCGACCCAGTGGTTGGGGTAATCGTGCGGGTAGATATAGTGCTGGCCTTTGACTTTAGCGTCCGCGCCGTCATAGTGTTTGTTCTGCAGCTGCCGTGGGATAGGCCCGGTGCGCCCCGACTGAATATCGGCAATGGCTGCATTGATGCCATCGTGGGCAGAGTTCGATTTGGGGGCGGTGGCCACCAGCACCACGGCATCCGCCAGCGGCAAGCGGGCCTCCGGCAGGCCGACAGCGTTGGCAATATCGACCGCAGCCTTTACGATGGGGATGATCTGCGGCCACGCCAGACCAACATCCTCACAGGCGCAGACCATCAGGCGGCGGCAGGCGCTGGGCAGGTCCCCTGCCTCAAGCAGGCGGCCCAGATAGTGCAGTGCAGCGTCCGGGTCAGAGCCGCGCATGGATTTCTGATAGGCGGAAACGATGTCATAGTGGTCATCGCCCAGCTTGTCATACCGCATGGCGGTGCGGGCGGCCACCTGCTGGATCATGTCAAGCGTGATGGTGCGGCAGCCGTTTTCGATGGGGGCTGCTGTTACGGCAAATTCCAGATTGCCGATTGCCTTGCGCATATCGCCGCCAGCGCTCTGGGCCAGATAGTCAAGGGCGTCCTCCGGAATGAAAACCGGAGATTGATCCTCAGCGCCCAGCCGTGCGGCAGCGCTGCGCAGACCGGCACGAATATCGTCTGCGGTCAGCGACTTGAATTCAAACACCGTGCAGCGGGACAGCAGGGCGTTATATACATAAAAGTAGGGGTTTTCCGTGGTGGAGGCAATGAGGGTGACAGTGCCCTGCTCAACACATTCCAGCAGGCTCTGCTGCTGACGCTTGTTAAAATACTGGATCTCATCCAGATACAGCAGAATGCCGCCCGCTGCCCCCAGTGTGCCGATGTCTGCCAGCACGGACTTAATATCGCTGGTTGAGGCCGTGGTACCGTTGAGCTTGTGCAGCTGCATACCGCTGCCCGCCGCAATGATGCTGGCAACGGTGGTTTTGCCGACACCGGATGGGCCGTAGAAGATCATATTGGGAATCCTGCCGCTTTCGACCGTGCGGCGAAAAACCTGATTTTTGCCGAGTAGATGCTGCTGCCCGCAGACCTCATCCAGCGTGCGCGGGCGCAGGCGTTGTGCCAATGGCTCCATTGTGATTTCCTTTTATATTATAAATATGATGCTCTGATTGTGCACCAAAAGCGGTGCTTCTATAGACAATTATACGGAATAACAGCGGCAGAATCAAGAGTAATCGTGCAAGATTACAAAATGCGCTGCCGGGGGTAATCAGTGCGGGGACAAAAATAAGCAGCACCGTGTCGCGGTGCTGCCCAGTGTGTTGAAAAGCGCGTCTTTCATCGCAGAGCATGCAGGGGCGAACAGTGTTCGCCCGAAAGTCTCATGCAGCAATGCTTTTAGTGGGATTATTTGGGGAGGGTGTTCTTGTACCCGGAATATTTTTCATCTACCAACTTTGAATAAGCGGCGTAGGCTTGCTCAAGGGTTTCATATTTTTCACCTTTGGTATAATTTTCGAATCCTTTGTAATTTAAGATGCGCTTCGAGATGGCGACATATGTTTCGGAACTGCCTCTGACAGGTCTTTCGGCGGTTTCTGTTTCTGAAATATAGAACCCACCGGTTTCCGCACTGATAATAACAGGAATCTTTTTATCGGCACCGACTTCATTTGTATTCACAGAGGTCCAAAATAAATACATATGTTTGTTTTGTGGTCGTACATCCCCGAGATACGCCCATGTTCCATAGTTCAGTAAACTGTTTTCGTTGATACATGGTTGTAGTTTCTTTATCATACTTGAATTCGGGCATTTCGAGTCTATTTCAAAAGCACTGTTTTTGGATTGGTTTTCCAAAAGTCCGGCGTTCTCTACCAGTTTATGTATATCGCTAAAACTCATTTCCACCCTTGTATTGTTTCCACCGCTTCCGCTCCATGTAAAAACAACGCCGACCGCAGCATCGTAGGAGACAGTACATACCCCGCCTGCAGTCGGGATACCCTTCCAGTTGTCGGTATCTCCGTCCTTCTTATAGTGCGTGATGCCCGCAATCGTGATGGGGTCCATGGACTGCCAGTCATCCTGCTTTTGTTTGAGGTTTACCGTTTTGACCTGATTCTCCGTGTCGTTGGTCAGCGAGGCCGTCAGCACCTCCATATACGCCTCGCGCACATGGAGAATGTCCGCAGTCTCAAGGCTTTTCTCAATATATCCCTGCAGGGCGGGTATCAGCATCGTCGCAAGAACCGCGAGAATGGTAAGAACAACGATCAGCTCCACGAGGGTGAAGCCCCTTTTGTTATTCCGCAGTTTGTATTTCATTCATTCCCCTTGTCAATAAAACAATCCCCCGGACTTTGGGTAAAAGCCCGTCTTCTGACAGTTAGGATTGCTTTGACAAGCGGTGGTCATCATACCTGTCGCATTGCCCCTCAGGCCCCAAACAGTCAGTCGCATGTGGTATTATAGCAGAAGATGAATTGTCATACAACAGGAAAAGACAAAAAAATCGCAAGATTTTTCAAATAAGTATGTGCTTTATTTGCTTTTCCCTGCCAATCAGCACCGGATACGGCAGAAGAAAAGCCGCCTGACCGCCCTCCGCCGAAAAAAACAGCCGATTTGCGAAAAAACGCAATTTTTAATGAGCGTAGGACAGCAATTTTTCACATTTTTATTACTTGACAAAATCAAGTATCTGGATTATACTGACAATCGAAAGGAGTTGAAATCCATCTGCCATGTTTCAGAAAACACTTTCCTTTTATGTCGCTATGCTGTACCGCAGTTTTTCCGCTTTTACCGGGGAGCGCCTTCAGGCGGTAGGTCTGAATTTCGGGCTCTTGTTTTTTATCGTGTATATCGGGAAAAAGCCAAACTGCACACCGTCAGAGCTGACTAAGGAGCTGGCCCTTGATTGGGGGCACAGCCAGCGATGTGTCAATCGACTGGTGGAGGACGGCTTTATAACCAAAGAAAAATCCGGGCGCCATTACCTGCTGAACCTGACGGAGCGCGGGCAGGAGGCCTTTGAGGCTGCCCACCGGGTTTTCTTTGACTGGGACAGCACTTTTATGACGAATCTCAACGCGAAGGAAAAAGAGCAGCTGCTTACTTTACTGGAAAAAGCAGCACAGGGGGTACCGCATCATGTACGAAACGATCAATAGTTCTGTCAATTACGGCGGCTTGGAGCTGAAAAACCGCATCATCTTTGCGCCGACGACCTTCGGCTTGTCCGATGAGGAATATTTTGAAAAAATCCGCCGCATCGCTGCGGGCGGCTGCGCCATGGTCATCATCGGTGATGTGCCTGTGGGCAAAAGCATGATTGAGAAATCTCTGTTTGACAAGAAGGGCTTTGCCTATTACCAGAAGCTGACCGAGATCGTCCACAGCTATGACTGCCGTATCTGCGCGCAGCTGCACCAGTCGGATTCCAACATGCTTGCCATGCTCAAGTATGTGCCCGGCGTGCTGACCAAGAAAATCTCGATGCAGGAGCTGCGTCCCCTGCTGAACGCCGAGGTCGCGCCCTACATCTCCAAGCTGTCTGTGAAGAAGATCAAAAATATCACTGATGGCTTCGGCAAGGCTGCTGAACTGGCGGTCAAGGCCGGGTTTGACATGGTGCAGGTCCACGGTGACCGTATGTGCGGCAGCTTCAGCTCGGCAGTCTTTAATAAGCGCACCGATGAATACGGCGGCAGTGCTGAAAACCGCGCCCGTTTTTCCGTTGAGGCTGTCAAGGCCATCCGCAGCCGCCTGCCGAAGCTGCCCATCGACTACAAGCTGGCCGTCCGTCAGGAGGAGCCGCATTACGGCAACGCCGGTGTGCTGGAGTCTGAGCTGGGCGTCTTTGTGCCGATGCTGGTGGATGCCGGTGTCACCAGCTTCCATGTAGCACTGGCCAACCATTCCAGTCTGGAGGATACGATCCCGCCGGCAAACCACCCCTATTTCAAGGGTCAGGGCTGCTTCCTGAAATACTGCGACGAGGTGCGTCAGTTTACTGATAAGCCTATCACCGGTGTGGGCGGTCTGACTGATCCCGCGTTTGTGGACGATCAGCTTGCCTCTGGCCGCATCACCTGCGCAGCCATGAGCCGCCAGCTGCTGGCTGACCCGGAATGGCCGAACAAGGTCGCCGCCGGTCAGCTCAAGGAAATCCACCGCTGTGTCCGCTGCAACAAGAAGTGCCTCGGCGGCCTGCAGCAGCATCAGGGCACGCACTGCATTTATGAGAAGGGTTGATTATGAAGACTTCTGTCGTATTCAGCAGTAAAACCGGCAACACACAGCAGCTGGCGAATGCCGTTGCCGCTGCCCTGCCGAAGCAGGAGCTCCTGTATACCGGTGCGCCGAATGAGGCAGCCCTTGCAGCTGACCGCCTGTATATCGGGTTCTGGACGGACAAAGGCAGCTGCAACCGTGAGATCACCGATTTTTTGAAGCAGGTCAAGGGTAAGGAGGTGTTCCTGTTCGGCACAGCCGGCTTTGGCGGGGACGCAGCCTATTTTGATAAGGTACTTACCGCTGTCAAAAAGCACCTTGACCGCAGCAATACGGTGATTGGCACCTATATGTGTCAGGGCAAAATGCCCCAGTCCGTGCGGGAACGCTATGTGAAGATGCAGGCCAGTCCCCTGCCCATCCCGAATCTTGACAGCCTGATCGAAAATTTTGACCGTGCAGCCACCCACCCGGATGCAGAGGATCTGCAGCTGTTGACAGCTGCCGTTAAGCAGACGGAGAGCCGCTGATCACGGTCAGCCATAAAATAAACCAAACAAATACGCCGCCAAAGAGCGCGATACAGAATCGCAGCCCTTGGCGGCGTTTGCTATATAGACTGTTTGAAAAGCGTGACCGTTTTTTACACAAAGAACCTTGCCGAATAAGCGGTGCTGCGCCTGTTGGTGCGCGGGCTGGTGGTAGACTTGGCAGAGGAATAAAACACCGCAGACGGCTGTCAGGCCTGAATCGGCAGGGTGACTGTGAACACCGTCCCCTTCCCGTCAGCCGGCTCAACCGTAACGGTGCCGCCGTGCAGCAGGGCAATCTCCCGCACAAGCGCAAGTCCAAGGCCCACGCCGCCCATCTCCCGGCTTCTGGATTTATCTACCCGGAAAAATGGCTGGAACACACTCGCCCTATACTCCTCAGGAATGCCGCAGCCTGTGTCTGCAACACGCAGCACAGCGCTGCTTTTCTTTTGCTGGATCGTGATATGTACAGAACCGCCGGGGGTATTGTACTTGATGCTGTTTTCGACCAAATTAAAGAGCAGACGGTAGATCAGGGTGTCGCTGCCCTTGATGCTGACCTCCTCACATTCCTGAAAAAGGGTGACGCTCCGGCGCTGTGCCAGCGGGGTCAGGTCGGCCACGATCTCATCGGCCAGCGGGGCCAGCTCAATATGATCCTCACGCGGGATAGACTGCAGATCGCTCATTTCCAGCAGCGTGCGGACAAGGCTTGCCAGACGGGACACCTGATCCGTCTGAAAGCGGAGCAGGTCATTGACCTCGCTGTCCGCATCGGGGTGTTCCTCAGTAAACATTTCCAGCTTTGCCTGCATGATGGCCAGCGGTGTTTTCAGCTCATGGGCGGCATTGCCGGCAAACTGACGCTGCAGGTCAAAGGACTGCGCCAGCCGGTCCAGCATACGGTTGACAGACTGGCTCAAGTCCCGAAATTCCGGGATCGTGTTTTCCTCTAAGCGAACCTCCACAAGGCTGTCCTGATCAATGCGTTCGGCCTGCTGTGCAAGCTTTTTCAAGGGCTCCAGCGCCTTGCCGCTGACGAAATAGGCAATCGCTGCGCTCAGCAGCGTTACCGCTGCCGTGATGCACCAGCCCTTGCGCCCGAAAACCGCCTTGGCATCGTAGACCTCCTGCGAAAATTGTACAAGAAAATCCGACATCTGGTCGTCCGGTATTTCAATCGTCAGGTTTTCATCATCACTCTGCTGGTATTGCAGGACATACCCGTTCAGATTGTCCATACCGGTGGCGCCGGAGCGGTAGAGCAGCAGATTCAGGCAGATGCAGGCCCCGGCAATCAGCACAGCGGTCATCAGCGTGATCCGCCACTGAAAAGATATGCGGTTCATGGTTCGTTTTCCTCCAACTCATACCCCTCACCGATGCGGTTTCGGATGGGGTCGTACCCCAGTGCGGTGCGCAGCTTTTTTCTCAGGGCTGAGATATGCACGCGGATCGAGTTGCTGAACGCATCGACACTGCTGTCCCAGACATGCTCGATCAGTTCCTCCTGACTGACAGGACGCCCCTGATGCAGCAGCAGATATTCCAGCACGCCGCTTTCCTTGCGAGTCAGCGGGATGGGCTGACCGTCCGCCATGGCAAGGCGGCTCTTAGTGTCAAAGGTCAGCCGCCCGCACCGCAGGCATACATCACGCTGTATAAACTGCCGCCGGGTCAGGCTGCGCACACGGGCCTCCAGCTCAGCCAGATGGAACGGCTTGGCCAGATAATCATTGGCACCTGCGTCCAGCCCTTCCACCTTGTCGGATATTTCGCTGCGGGCGGACAGGATCAGCACCGGCGTTTCAAGGTCGGTCCTGCGCAGCGTGCGCAGAACGGTCATGCCGTCCACCTTCGGCAGATTGAGATCGAGCAGGACCAGATCGTACCGCTCTGCGGCAAGCAGCTCAAGCGCGGCCTCTCCGTCACCGCAGTCATCCGTTTCGTAGCCGGAACGGCGCAGCTTTTTAGCTACGCTTTCCCGCAGGGTCGGTTCATCCTCTATCAACAAAAGACGCATAAGCGATCATCTCCCGTATTTATAAGGTGCTTTTTTGCGCTGCACAAGACAAAACCATTGCAGCGATACCTTTATAATAGTCATTATAGCAGATTTCGATAAAGTCTGCGTTAATTTTTTCTTAGCAGAAATTTTATACCGGTAGGTGTATACTAGTCTCATCAAACAGAAAGGAGCAACCGCAAGTGATAAACAAAAAAGCAATCGCCCAGTCGGCGCTGCTGTTGGCCGCCGTTTTGATGATCGGCTTCGGCATCTGGCGCGGGGAGGCAAATACGGTGATGGCAAAGGCTATCCGGTTGTGTATGGAGTGTGTTGGCATTGGATAAGAAAAACAGATCTTTTCTGGCTCGTTTCCGGGGCTGGATACAAGCAGGCGCAGCGCTGCTGACGAACATCCACCTGCCGAATTTTGCCAAGGGTGTTCTGTATCAGGGCAAGGGAAAAACAGTCTGTGTACCGGGGCTGAACTGCTACTCCTGCCCGGGCGCGGCGGGGGCCTGCCCGATCGGCGCGTTTCAGGCAGTGGTCGGCTCGTCAAAATTCCGGTTTTCCTATTACATTACAGGCATCCTGATTTTGTTGGGGGTGCTGCTGGGGCGGTTTATCTGCGGCTTTCTCTGCCCGTTCGGCTGGCTGCAGGATCTTTTGCATAAGATTCCCTCGCCCAAGTGCTCCACCAAGCGTCTGAAGCCGCTGCGGTATCTGAAATACGCCGTGCTGCTCATCATGGTGGTGCTGCTGCCTGCGTTTGTTGTCAACGAGATAGGAATGGGTGACCCGTTCTTCTGCAAATATCTCTGCCCGCAGGGTGTGCTGGAGGGTGCGATTCCTCTCTCGCTGACCAATGCAGGGATACGCGCCGCGCTCGGCAAGCTGTTCAGCTGGAAGCTTTGCATCCTGCTGGCGGTCGTTGTTGCCAGTGTGGTGTTTTACCGCCCGTTCTGCAAGTGGCTCTGCCCGCTGGGGGCCTTTTACGCGGTCATGAACCGGGTTTCTCTTTTCCAGATGCGGGTAGACACCGACAAATGCGTATCCTGCGGTGCCTGTGCGCGGGCCTGCAAGATGGATGTTGATATTACAAAGACACCAAACCACGCGGAGTGTATCCGCTGCGGTATGTGTATAAATTCCTGCCCCACCAAAGCGATACACTATCAGTACGGCTTTGGCAACAAGTCAGATAACAGTAAGGAGATTTGAGTATGAAACGAATTGCAGCAATTTTGACCAGCATGGTTCTGGTATTTTCCCTCGCCGCCTGCGGCAGCCAGCAGGCAGGTTCTTCCGCTGGCAGTGAAGCAGCCTCCACCGCCAGCAGTGAAGCAGCCTCCGCCGCACAGACCAAAACCGAGGAGCAGCTTTTGACAGAGGAAAACGACATTCTGGCCGCGAACAATGAGCTGTGGGAAAAGGTTTTTGCCTCGATGGACAAGAATGTGACGCAGACCACCCTCGGCAACAATTACGGCGAATTCCTTATGAGTGCCGTGGACAACGCGAAGGATCAGTTCACCGAGGAGGAGTACACCACCCTCAAGGCGGACGCTGATAAGATTCGGGAGATCGAAAATCAGATCGCAGCCCTTCCTCAGGAGGAAACCGCCAGCCAGAGCGCAGCGGAGAACAGCAGCACCTTCCCCCAGTTTGAGGGCAAGGACCTTGACGGCAACAGCGTTGACAGCAGCCTGTTTGCCAACAATGCGTTCACCGTTGTAAACTTCTGGTTCAGCGGCTGCAAGCCCTGCGTGGATGAGATGGATGACCTTGACGCACTCAACCAGCGCATCAAGGAGCAGGGCGGCGAGGTCATCGGCGTCAATACCGAGACACTGGACGGCAACGCGGACAACGTCGCCACCGCCAAGAAAATTCTGGAATCCGCAGGCGCATCCTTCCGCAATATCTACTTTGACCCGAACGGCGAGGCCGGTAAGTTTGCACTGGGCATCATGGCCTTCCCCACTACCTGTGTTGTGGACCGCCAGGGCAACATCGTCGGTGAGCCGATCATGGGTGGCATTGATCAGGAGGCCAACATGGCTACCCTGCAAAAGCTGATTGACGAAGCTGTTGCAAACGACACCGGAAAATAACAAAAAGATAAAGCACAATACCCCTGCTGCCCGATAGACAGCAGGGGTATTGTGCTGCCTTGGCAAAAACACTTACCGCATTGTGTCCCAAAACATCATACTTCTGGACTTGATTAGAAGGCAGTATCGTGGTAATATTAAAGAAATAGCACGAAACGGAGAAATACACGGTGACGAAAAAGGAACTCGCAGCGGTCTGCATTACGCGGCTGAAGGCCGAATACCCGGCAAGTGACTGCACGCTGGACTATGACCACGCATGGCAGCTGCTGGTGTCGGTGCGTCTGGCAGCCCAATGCACCGATGCACGGGTGAATGTCGTTGTGCAGGAGCTGTTTGCCCGGTTTCCCGGCGTCAGGGAGCTGGCCGCTGCCAGCCCCGAGGAGATCGAAGCCATTGTCAAGCCCTGCGGGCTGGGCCATAGCAAGGCGCGGGACATTTCCGCCTGTATGCGGATGCTGCGGGATAAATTTGACTGCCGTGTGCCCGATGATTTTGATGCGCTGCTCTCCCTGCCGGGAGTTGGCCGCAAAAGCGCCAACCTTATCATGGGAGATGTCTTCGGCAAGCCGGCCATCGTGACAGATACCCACTGCATCCGCCTGTGCAACCGCATTGGTCTTGTAGACAACTGCAAGGACCCGGCCAAGGTCGAGAAGGAACTGTGGAAGATCATTCCCCCCGAGGAGGGGAACGGCTTCTGCCACCGTCTGGTGGATCACGGCCGCGCAGTCTGCACGGCGCGCACAAAGCCTTACTGTGACAAATGCTGTCTGGCCGATATCTGCCGGGCGCGAAAGGAATTTGCCAATGAATAAAACGACGGAAAACCGCCTTGGCGGCGAGCTGCGTAGCCAGCAGACCGCCCAACGCCTGCTGGACGAGCTGCGCGATGGAATATACGCGGCTGCACCACAGCTGCCCAGTGAGCTGGAACTGGCCGAGGCGCTGGGCGTGAGCCGCACCGTGGTGCGCGATGCCCTGAGCGAGCTGGAACGCGACGGCTATCTGGAGCGGGTGCGCGGCATCGGTACGCTTGTCAACCGCGATGTGCTGATGGTTGAGAACCGCATGGATCAGAAGCTGGAGTTCAACAAGATGATCCGCGCGATCGGGCGGGTGCCGCACAGTGATAACCTGATGGTCACGCGGGAAACTGCAACGCCCGAGCTGATGGAGCGGCTGGCCCTTGACCCGGAGAAGGAGCATACGCTGGTGTTTGTGCGCCGCCGTGTGCTGGCAGATGAAACGCCGGTGCTGTATTCCACCGATATTTTGCCGCTGGCACTGTTCGGCGGCAAGCGGCTTGATTCGATCGACTTCAGCCGCCCGATTTTTGAGATCGTTGAGCAGCACTGCCGCGTGGAGGTAGCCGAGACATTGACAACGCTGCACGCCGTGATGGGTACACCGGGCATCCGCCGCCAGCTGGGGGTTCGGCCCGATCAGGCGCTGCTGCAGCTGGATGAAATCTGCTACTCCCGCACCTGCAAGCCGGTGCTTTGCTGTCAGACCTGCTACACGGATTTCTTTGATTTTGCCATGGTGCGCAAACTGGTTTGATTGTAAGCGGCATACCGCCGCTTAGAATATAGAGCTACTATAAAGGGGATTGTGTATGAGACATTTGATCGACCCGGCGGATTTTACGCTGGAAGAAACGCTCAGCCTGATGGACCTTGCCGACCGTATCCACGATGACCCGGCCGCCTATAAGGATGTTGCCGCGCGCAAGCGTCTGGCAACGCTTTTCTACGAACCGAGCACCCGCACCCGCCTTTCGTTTGAGGCAGCCATGCTGAACTTAGGCGGTCAGGTGCTGGGCTTCCCGGACGCCGGTGTTTCCAGCGCAAGCAAGGGCGAGACGGTTGCGGATACCATCCGCGTTATCAGCTGTGTGGCAGACATTGCCGCCATGCGCCACCCCAAGGAGGGTGCCCCGCTGCGCGCCTCGCTCTACAGCCGCATTCCGGTCATCAATGCCGGTGACGGCGGCCACAGCCACCCCACACAGACCCTGCTGGATATGATGACGATCCGCCAGCGCCGGGGGCGTCTGGATCATCTGACCATCGGCTTCTGCGGCGATCTGAAATTTGGCCGCACGGTCCACAGCCTGATCAAGAGCCTGTCCCGTCTGCCGGGTATGCGGTTTGTGCTGATCTCCCCTGAGGAGCTGCGGGTGCCGGATTATATCATCAATGAGATCCTTGAGCCAAACAACATCCCGTATGTCGAGACGCGCAGCCTTGAGGAGGCCCTGCCGGAGTTGGATATTCTCTATATGACCCGCGTCCAGCGTGAGCGTTTCTTCAACGAGGAGGACTATGTCCGCCTGAAGAACAGCTATGTGCTGACAAAGGAAAAGCTGAATCTGGCCCCCGCCGAGATGGCTGTGCTGCATCCCCTGCCCCGCGTGAACGAGATCACGCTGGATGTGGACGATGACCCGCGCGCCGCCTATTTTGATCAGGTGCAGAACGGCGTCTATATGCGCATGGCATTGATCATGACACTGCTGGGTCTGAAAGACCCCAAGACCGGGGAGGTTGCTTTTGATGTTGAAGGTTGATGAGATCCAAAACGGCGTGGTCATTGACCATATCACCGCAGGCACGGGGCTGGCGCTCTATGATTTGATGGAGCTGGAAAAGCTGAACAATGCCAGTGTAGCGCTTTTGCAGAATGTGCGCAGCCAGAAGGCCGGCAAAAAGGACATTATTAAGATTGAGGGCGATGTCAGTGCGCTGAACTTTGACATTCTTGCCTATGTTGACCCCAAGATTTCTATCACGGTCATCCGTGACGGCCATGTGGTGGAGAAGATCCGCCCGGAGCAGCCAAAGCGTCTGGTCAATGTCATCAAGTGTACGAACCCGCGCTGCATTACCTCCATCGAGGAGGGCTGCGACCATATTTTTGCACTGACGCCGAGCGGCCGCTACCGCTGCATCTACTGCGAGCAGGAGTTCCGCGTCAAACCGTAAAGTGAGGTAACTGCGATGGAAAAGGCGAAATTTCACCTGAATCCCGACAAGGAGATTGTCAAGACCATCCGTGAGGGCTTACAGCGCACGGGCGGGTACTGCCCCTGCCGCCTGCAGCATATCCCGGAAAATATCTGCATCTGCAGCGAGTTCAAGCAGCAGCTGGCCGACCCGGACTATCACGGCCCCTGCCACTGCGGCCTGTATGTGAAGGATTGAGGGCTGTTCCGGAGCTGATAAAAATTGGGAGGTATCCGTCTGCGACAGGCGGATGCCTCCCTTTTTGTTTGTTTGTGCAGCGGCGTTACACACAGGCCGTCAGGGTGTCCTGCGTCAGGATGATATGCCCGTTTGCATCGGCATCGGCCGTGTAGACTGTGCCGGGCTGGGCGGTGCCGTCGGCGATCCTGTCAGCCAGTGCCTGCTCCACTGCGCGGCTGACCGTGCGGCGCAGCTCACGCGCGCCGTAGGGCGGTACCTTGGCCCCTGCCAGCGCCTTGGCGGCTGCGGCGGTGTGGCGCAGTGTGTAGCCCTGCCCGGCTGCGCGTTCCTCCAGCTCGCAGAGCAGCCGGTCGGCGATGCCTGCCAGCTGTTCCGGGCCGAGCGGGTCAAACAGCACAGTCTCGTCCAGACGCCCCATCAGCTCAGGGCGGAAGAACTCCCTCGCCTCCCGGATTGCCTGCTGGCCGCAGCGGGTCTTTTCCGCCCCGGCAGCGCCGAAGCCCATGGGGGCCGTCTGCCCGGCAAGGCATCGCGCACCCAGATTGGAGGTGAGCAAAATGATGGTGTTGGAAAAATCCGCCCTGCGGCCCTGTGCATCGGTCAGGGTGCCGTCCTCCAAAATCTGCAGCAACAGGTTTTGAATATCGCTGTGTGCCTTTTCAATCTCATCAAACAGCACCACACTGTAGGGGCGGCGGCGTACAGCCTCAGTCAGCTGGCCGCCCTCATCGTGGCCTACATAGCCCGGCGGCGCACCGATGAGCCGCGCCACGGTGTGACGCTCCATATACTCGGACATATCAAAGCGCAGCAGTGCCTTCTCGCTGCCAAACCAGCATTTGGCCAGCGTGCGGGCCAGCTGGGTCTTACCCACACCGGTAGGCCCCAAAAACAGCATTGCGCCGATGGGACGGTTGTTTTCCCGCAGGCCGGTGCGGCTGCGGCGTATGGCGGCAGCTACCGAGGCTACAGCCCGCGGCTGCCCGATGACCTCAGCGCCAAGGCGCTGCTCCAACTGTGCAAGCCGCTCACGCTCGGCCTCCCCCACACGCTCGGCGGGTACGCCGCTCGCCTTGCTCACCACACGGGCAATGTCAGCCGGGGTCAGTGCTTTTTTCTCGCTGCCGCTTTCGGCAATGCGGCGTGCAGCAGCGGCTTCGTCCAGCAGGTCGATGGCCTTATCGGGCAGATACCGCCCCGGCAGATACCGCACACTCAGCTCGACTGCTGCATGGATGGCTGTGGATGGGATGGCGACCCCATGGTAGCGCTCATACCGGGGCATCAGGCCCGCAAGAATCGTTTCGGCCGCGGCCGGGGTCGGCTCCTCGACCATCACCCTCCCGAAACGCCGCTCGAGCGCAGAGTCCTTCTGGATCGTCTTGCGGTATTCCTCCGGTGTAGTCGCACCTATGAGCTGTATCTCTCCGCGTGCCAGCATCGGCTTTAAGATGCTGGCGGCATCGATGGCCCCCTCCGCTGCCCCGGCCCCGGCAATGATGTGGATCTCATCAATGAACAGGATGGTCGAGCGGTCGCGGTAAAGCTCCTCAAGCAGGTTTTTAAAGCGCTCCTCGAAATCACCGCGGTATTTCGTGCCCGCCACCATCGAGGCCATATCGAGCGATAAGACCCGTTTGCCCCGCAGGGCCGGGGTAATCTGCCCAGAGGCAATGCGCTGGGCCAGTGCTTCGGCCAGCGCGCTTTTTCCGACACCCGGCTCCCCCAGCAGGCAGGGATTGTTTTTCTGGCGGCGGCAAAGGATCTCCACCATCCGCTCCAGCTCACTGTCACGGCACAGCACCGGGTCAAGGCGGCCCTCCTGTGCAAGGCGTGTCAGGTCGCGGCCGTATTTTTCGCTGGGTCGGCCCGTGCGGCTGGCTGCCATCCGGGGCTGTGCGGGCAATACCAGCTGACCCGAGAGCTGGCGGCACTCCCGCGCAGCCTGCGGCAGCTCGACACCAAGGGAAAGCATCCAGCGGCTGGCTGTGCAGGTGGAATCCTCAAGCATAGCGCAGAGCAGATGCTCATTTTCGGCCCGCGCAGCGCTGGCGGCATGTGCCCCCAGCACAGCAAACTCCATCGCCTTGCGCAGCTCCGGCGCAAGGTCGCAGCGGTGCAGCCTGCGCGGTGCGCTCGCTGCCCGGACGGCACTGCATTCGGCCAGTGCTGTAGCGGTGACCCGCTTGCGGCGCAGAAAGTCTGCTGCACTGCCGCGTGCCGTCTGCACCAGCGCCAGCAGCAGATGGCCTGTGTCGGCCTGACAGCAGCCCTGCCGCCCTGCCAGTACCAGCGCGGTGCGGACGGTGCGCGCCGCCGTGCGTGAAAAACCTTTGTAGCTGTAGACCCAGAACATCTGCATATCCTCCTCTTGTATCTGCCCACTGAAAGTATAGACGCCGGACGGATAAATAATCATCGAAATCCGTTGAATCAGGATATGACAAATTCCCGAATTAGTGGTATAATAATGCAGTTACACGCAATCTGCACATATGAGGTGGTTTTTCATGCACAAATTGATGCGCTACATCAAGGGCTATGAGCGGCAAGCCCTGTTGGCGCCGCTGTTCAAGATGTTGGAGGCCTGTTTTGAGCTGTTTGTACCGCTGGTCATCGCCAGCATCATTGATACAGGCATCAAAAACGGGGATGCGGCTTTTATCTGGACGCGGTGCGGCCTGCTGGTTTTGCTGGCTGCCATCGGTCTTGCCAGCAGCCTGACGGCCCAATATTTTTCCGCCACGGCGGCGCTGGGCTTTGGCACGGCGCTGCGCAGGGATCTGTACCGTCATATTGACACGCTGAGCTACAGCGAGCTGGACGGTATCGGTACCCCCACGCTGGTCACGCGGATGACCAGTGACATCAATCAGGTTCAGAACGGTGTGAACCTGACCCTGCGCCTGCTGCTGCGCTCGCCGTTCATTGTTATTGGCGCGCTTATCATGGCATTTTCAATCAGCCCCAAACTGACGCTGCTTTTCCTCGGCGTTACCGTTGCGGTCTCGCTGATCATCTGGGCAATCATGCGGGTCACAGTGCCGATTTACCATGAGGCACAGAACGGCCTTGACCGTGTGACGCTGCTGACCCGTGAAAACTATGTGGGTGCCCGTGTGGTGCGCGCCTTTGCCCGGCAGGCCGATGAATTGGCCGCCTTTGTCGAGACGAACGATCATTTGAAATCGCTGCAGTTTGCAGCGGGCCGCATCTCCGCCCTGATGAATCCCCTGACCTATCTGGTGGTCAACCTCGCCGTGGTGGCACTGCTGCTGCGCGGCGGTATGGAGGTAGATGCCGGTGCGCTGACCCAGGGTGAGGTTATCGCGCTGATCAACTATATGAGCCAGATCCTTCTGAGCCTGCTGCGTCTTGCGGATCTGGTCGTCTCAGTAACGCGCGCTTTGGCCAGCGGTATGCGCGTGAATGAGATTCTGAATACCTGCACCACGATGGAGGACCCCGGCACGGCACCGCTCACGGTTGACGGTGCTGCCGAGGCGGTCCGGTTTGAGCATGTGGATTTCACCTACCGCGGCGCGGGCGCACCCAGCCTGACCGATATTTCGTTTGCGGCCGGCTGCGGCGAGACCATCGGCGTGATCGGCGGTACCGGCAGCGGCAAATCGACCCTGATTGATCTGATCTGCCGCTTTTACGATGCTGACTGCGGCACGGTGACGCTGTTTGGCTATGATGTAAAGCAGTACAGCTTTGCACAGCTTCGCAGCCTTGTAGGCATCGTACCCCAGCAGGCGGTGCTGTTTACCGGCACGATCCGCGACAATATGCAGTGGGCCGCCCCGAATGCCACCGATGCGGAAATCTGGGAGGCGCTTGAGATCGCACAGGCTGCAGACTTTGTCCGCAGCAAGCCCGGCATGCTGGATGCACCGGTGGAAACAGCCGGGCGCAACTTTTCCGGTGGGCAGCGCCAGCGGCTGACAATTGCGCGCGCACTGGTACCGAAGCCGAAAATTCTGATCCTTGATGACAGTGCCTCCGCGCTGGATTTCGCCACCGATGCAGCCCTGCGCAAGGCTATTAAAGAAAAAACGCAGGGTATGACGGTCTTTATCGTCTCCCAGCGCGCGGCGAGTGTGCAGCGCGCTGACCACATTCTTGTGCTGGATGACGGCACCTTGGCCGGCGATGCCCCCCATGCCGTACTGCTGCAGAGCTGTGAGGTCTATAAGGAAATCTGCCTGAGCCAGCTGAGCAAGGAGGAGGTGGCCAAAACACTATGAGCAAGACATCGAAGAAGCTTGACCGCAATACGATCCAACGCGTTCTGCAGCTGATCCGCCCCTACAAGGGCATGGTCATCCTGACGCTTACATTGGCGCTCATCACTGTTGTCACCACCCTGCTTGCACCGGTGCTGGCCGGTAGGGCGGTCGATAAGATCGTGGGAGCCGGGCAGGTCGATTATCAGGGGCTTGGCCGCATCGCATTGGCTATGGCTGCCACGATCGCCTGCACGGCACTCTCCCAATGGCTGATGAATGTTGTCAACAACCGCATCACCTTTCAGGTCGTGCGGGATATGCGGGTGCGCGTATTTGAACAGCTTGAGATCCTGCCGCTGAAATATATGGACGCCCACCGCCCCGGCGATGCTATCAGCCGCATCACGACCGATGTAGAGCAGTTCAGCGACGGCCTGCTGATGGGCTTTACCCAGCTGTTTACCGGCGTGCTGACGATCCTTGGTACTCTGGGGGTCATGCTATATATAGACTGGCGCATCGCGCTGGTGGTTGTGGCGCTGACACCGCTCTCCATCTTTGTGGCGCGCTTCATTGCGACACACACCTATTCAATGTTCCGGGTGCAGAGCGAGATCCGTGCCGAGATGACCAGCCTTGTGGAGGAGCTGATCGGCAACGAGCATCTGGTTCGCGCCTTCGGCTATGAGGCGCGCGCTGAGGAGCGCTTTGACCGCATCAACCGCGACCTGCAGCGCTGCGGTGTGCGGGCAACCTTCTTTTCTTCGACCACGAATCCTTGCACCCGCTTTGTAAATTCACTGGTTTACGCCTCGGTCGGCATACTGGGTGCCTTTGTGGCGATTGCCGGTGGCATCACGGTCGGCGAGCTGAGCGTCTTTTTGAACTATGCCAACCAGTACACAAAGCCCTTCAATGACATCTCCGATGTCATGACCGAGCTGCAGAATGCATTGGCCTGTGCGCAGCGGGTGTTTGATCTGATCGATGAGACACCAATCACCCCCGATGCCCCCGATGCCGTGAGCCTGCCCCACGGTGCCGGCAGCGTGGCCTTTGAGCATGTGCGGTTCCGCTATCAGGACGATGTACCCCTGATCGAGGATATGAACCTCAAGGTCGAGCCGGGGCAGCGCATCGCGCTGGTCGGTCCGACCGGCTGCGGCAAAACCACCCTTGTAAACTTGCTGATGCGGTTCTATGAGATCAACAGCGGTACGCTGCGGGTGGACGGACACCCCATCGACACGGTGACGCGGGACAGCCTGCGCGCCAATCTGGGCATGGTGCTGCAGGAAACATGGCTCAAAGCCGGTACGATTGCAGAAAATATTGCCTACGGCAAACCGGACGCCACCCGCGAGGAGATCATAGCCGCAGCCAAGAAGGCACGCGCCCACAGCTTTATCTGCCGCCTGCCGAACGGGTATGATACGCAGGTTGCCGAGGACGGCGGCAATATCAGTCAGGGGCAGCGGCAGCTGCTCTGCATTGCGCGGGTCATGCTGCGGCGTCCGCCGATTCTGATTCTGGATGAGGCCACCTCCAGCATCGACACCCGCACCGAGGTGCTGGTGCAGGATGCCTTTGAGGAATTGATGAAGGGCCGCACTAGCTTTATCGTGGCCCATCGCCTGTCCACCATCAAAAATGCTGACCAGATTCTGGTGATGAAGGCCGGCAATATTATTGAGCGCGGTACGCATGATGAACTGCTGGCGCAGGGCGGCTTTTATAAGCGGCTCTACGAAAGTCAGTTTGCCAAGGCGTAAGCATAGGGTCAAAATCTGGGAAAGAAAAAGGAGATTCTACTATGAGCAGCATTATCATTCCGGAAGGGTACCAAAGCCTGCTGGGGCTGTATGACACCCAGAAGGCCATCGGCCTGATCAAAACGATCTTTCAGGAAAAGCTTTGCATGGCACTGCATCTCAAGCGCGTCACGGCTCCCCTCTTTGTTGTACAGGGCAGCGGTCTGAATGATGACCTGAACGGTGTGGAGCGCCCGGTTGCGTTCGATGTTCCCAGCCTGAATGAGCAGGCCGAGGTTGTACACAGCCTTGCCAAATGGAAGCGCTATGCCCTGCACAAATACGGCTATCGCCCCGGTCAGGGCCTTGTGACCGATATGAACGCTATCCGCCGTGATGAAGAGCTGGACAACCTGCACAGCATCTATGTAGACCAGTGGGACTGGGAGCGCGTTATTACCGCTGAACAGCGCACGCTGGATTTTCTGCGTGAGACCGTCTGCGACATCGTGGATGCGATTTGCGCGACCTCTGATGAGCTGCGCTGGAAGTTTCCGGAGCTGAAGAACATCCATCTTGACCGTGATGTGACTTTTATCACGACGCAGGAGCTGGAGGACCTCTACCCCGAGCTTACCGCCAAGCAGCGCGAAAACGCCTTTGCTAAGGAGCATGGCACGATTTGCATCATGCAGATCGGCGGCAAGCTTCGCAGCGGCAAACCCCACGACGGCCGTGCCCCCGACTACGATGATTGGGCGCTGAACTGCGATATTCTGTTCTGGCACAAGCCCCTTGGCTGCGCACTGGAGCTGTCCAGCATGGGTATCCGCGTGGATGCTGAATCGCTGCGCCGCCAGCTGGACGAGGCAGGCTGCCCCGAGCGCGCAGAGCTGCCCTTCCACAAGATGTTGTTGAACGGCACGCTGCCCTTGACGATGGGCGGCGGCATTGGCCAGAGCCGCCTTTGCATGCTGCTGCTCGGCAAAGCCCATGTAGGTGAGGTTCAGGTCAGCCTTTGGGATGATGCCACGGTAAAAGCCTGCCGTAATGCCGGTGTAGAATTGCTGTAAGTCTTGACAAAACACTGCCGCTTGTGGTATTATTATCTAGTACCCGCTAGTATAGCACAATTGGCAGTGCAGCTGATTTGTAATCAGCAGGTTGCAGGTTCGATTCCTGTTACTAGCTCCACTTAAAAAAGCGCGTTAGCAAAGCAAATCCACTTTGCAACGCGCTTTTTTCTTGTTTTTGTATGTCTTTTGTTTCCTAAACAGTAAAAAAACAGGTCGTAAACGCAGTAATTCTTGTACTAGTGTCGTAAAAATGTCGTAAAAAACCCAGCTGCAATCAAGCAGCCGGGAGTTTGTTTAGTATGGCATCGTTGAGGAATTATTTTGTATGCAGCGCGTTCTGCAGGGCACAATACTCCTCCAGCGTAAGCTGTTCGGGGCGTGCGCGTTCATCAAGACCGGCTGCCTGCAGCGCGGCCAGGACTTGCGCCTTGGGCAGGTGCAGGCCGTTGACAATGGCGTTGGCTGCGGTCTTGCGGCGCTGTGAGAATGCGGCGCGGATCAAGGCAAAGAAGGCGGCCTCGTCACCGTTCGGAACCTGTACAGCGGGTGTCTTGCGCACATTCAGGCGAATGACGGCGCTTGTCACCTTGGGGGCGGGGTAAAAGCTGCCGGGCTGTACGCTGAACAACAATTTCGGCTCCGCATAATAGGCCACCGCGTAGCTGATCGCACCCGCATCGCGGGTACCGGGGGCGGCACACAGGCGCTGTGCGGCCTCCTTTTGCACCATGACGGTGATGTTCTGGATAGGCAGCTTTTCCTCCAGTAGACGCATCAGGATCGGGCTGGTGATATAATAGGGCAGGTTGGCACAGACAGCCACCGGCTTATCGCCAAATTCCTCCGCCAGCAGCGCCTTCAAATCCACCTTTAGGACATCATTCAGCACCAGCTTGAAGTTATCATACTCTGCCATCGTCTCCGCAAGGAGCGGCGGCAGGCGCTTATCTACCTCGATGGAAACGACCTTATCCGCGCGCTTGCAGAGCTGTTCGGTCAGTACGCCGATGCCGGGACCGACCTCAAGGGCACCCCAGCCGGGGCCGATGCCGGCGGCTTCGGCAATACGGGGACATATACCCGGGTTGATGATAAAATTCTGGCCAAACCCCTTGGAAAGGGCAAAATCGTACCGCGCACAGAGGTCACGGATGGTAGACAAGTCGGTCAATGTGGGCACGGTGGTTTCCTTTCAGCGTATATCAGTTCTGGCCGGTCAGCGACATGGCCGCGTTGACGGCCTTGCTGATCTGCGGGTCATTGTCGATCGTGTAGTCGTAGTAGGAGTTCTGTTCATCAACGGAGAGTGTGGCGTCAATATCTGGCTTCAGACCCTCGTTGTTCCAGCTCTGATCCTCGTTGTCGAGCAGCAGGCCGGAGGTAATATAGGCGGCAGAGCCGTCCGAGAAGCTCTGTACATCGCTGAGCACAACGCCCATACCGGCCGTTTTGGTGCCAACGATCGTGGCGCCGCCCATCTTGCGCAGGGCATTGGCAAACAGCTCGGCACTGCTGGAGGTAGCGCCGTTGACGAGGCAGACCATCGGAACATTGATCTCGTTCTCATCAGACATGCGCAGCACGGTCACATTGCCGTCCTTATCCTGCTGCTTGGCAATCTCACCAGAGGGTACGCAGTAATCCGCTGCGACAAGCCCTGCATTGAGGTTTTCACCGGTGTTGTCGCGCAGATCAAACACCAGACAGGTGGCTCCCTGCTGCAGCAGGTTGTCCACGGCAGTTTTAAACTCGCTGGCGGTGCTTGCGGTAAAGGCGTCAATGCGCAGATAGCCGCAGGTGCCTGCGGTCAACTGGCTTGTTGAGATGGTGGGGGTCTTATAGTTGGAGTGTACAAGGCTCAGCTGCTGCTCCTGACGGTCGGGCGTCAGGTAGGTAATGACTGTGGTAGTGCCCTCCTCACCCAGCAGGCGGGAGGTCAAACGCGCAGTAGAGCCGATGTTCTTGGTGGATTCCTCGCCAATGGCAGTGATAAAGCCGCCGACCTGCAGGCCGGCCTCACTGGCGGGGGAATTGTTGTATACGCGGATGATGCGCGCATAGCCGGAGGAGGCATCGTTGACAACGGCCACGCCGATGCCTGTGAGGGTGCCCTTCTCGATGGCCTGCTTTTCGCTGTACTCCTTGGCGGTATAGTAGACAGCGTATCGGTCGTTGATGCCGCTCATATAGCCGGCGGCCAGCTTATCGTTCAGGGTATCCTCATCAATGGTGAAGAATTCCCCTGCGCGGACAAAGCGGTCGATCTCCGACAGCTTGTTGTACTGGCGTTCCTTATTTTTTACGCTGGACACGGTCGTGTTGAACATCTTCATCGACACGACCATCGTCAGCGAGAAGGTGACAGCCATTGCGATGATGGCGATGGTGGCTGCCACGCCGAGACTGATTTTTTTACTCATGGCTCTGATGGCTCCTTACTGTTTTTGCGTTTATGCCCCGTAGGCAAGGGAGAAAAATACCGTAGAGAAAAGGCTCAGCACCATAAGAACGGCGACCACCAGACAAAAAATGCGCACGGCGGTTTTATGCTTCTGCGGCTTCATAAGGACTCCCCTTTCTTAGGATAAGTAATTCATGACATTGACCAGAACATTGTTGACCTTCATTTCCAGATGCAGGTGATTGCCGGTGGAGTTGCCGGTGGAGCCGACATGCCCCAGCGTCTCTCCCTTGGAAACGTTCTGCCCAACGCTGACGATGGGCGCACTGTTCATGTGGGCGTACAGTGTGGAATAGCTGTTGCCGTTGTCATCCTTGCCGTGGTAGACCTGCACATAATAGCCCCAGCTGTAGTGGTAGGCGGCTGCGGTGACAACGCCGCCGCTGACGGCGTAGATTTCGGTGCCGCCCGGCGCGGCATAGTCGGTGCCGCGGTGGCCGTTGCCGCCAAAGTAGCAGGAAATATACTTATAGGTGGCAAGCGGGCGGCCAAAATCCAGCGAGCATTGTATCGAGGCGTTTCCGTAGGCCTGGTTGGCGGCGTTCAGGGCTGCATCCAGCTCCTTGGCTGCCTCGTCCACTTTTTTGTTGGCCTCGATCTGGGCCTCCTTCAGGGCCTGTTCCTCGGCCTCCGCCTTGGAGATGCTCTCGTTTGTCTGGGAGATATTCTGAGCAAGCTCACTGGTTTTGCTGTTCAGTGCGGCCTTCTGGGCCTCATAGTCAGCCTTTTTTGCCTCCAGATCCGCCTTGGCCTGCTCCAGCTCGGCGCGCTGCTGCTCCAGCTGGGTATGCTCGTCCTCAAGCTGCTGGCAAATTTCCTCATCCTTGCTGACGATCTGCTCCAGTGTGGTGGCAAAGGTAAGCAGCTGGTACAGGCTGGTCGCACTGGAGAGCAGCGCAATGGAACCGCCGTCATTCAGCCGCTGCATCGCGCGCATACGGTCCTTGAAATCCGCCCAGCGCTGGTCGTATTCAGCCTGCTTCTGGTCGATCTCCTGTTGCTTTTGATTGATCTCGTCCTGTTTGTTGACGATATCATTATCCAGACCGCCGATCTGCTCAGTCAGTGTACCAATCTGGCTGAGCAGCAGTGATTTTTGCTGCTCCAGCTGTGTTTTGAGCGCCTGCGCGTCCGCTTTGTTGCTTTGCGTTTCTTTCAGCTGCTGGTTGACTTTTTCCAATGCGGCCTGCTGCTCCTGCAGCTTTTGGCGCAGGTCGCTGACACTGGCAGCCGCCAGCGGCGTCATAACGGTGGAAAGCGTCATCGTCATGGCAACTGCTACGCTGAGCAGCAGTGAGATAAATTTTTTGCTGTGCGAAAAATGCTTCATCTTTGTTTGCAATTCCCCTGCTCGTCGCTGTTATACATTCAGATGCTTGCGGATGCTGGTGGCGGTGCCGAGGCCGCAGAGCACAAAGCCCAGCAGCACAAAGCCGCCGACAATGTAATACCATACATTTTCCAGCGGAACCAGCTGCCCGCCGAACATCTGCGAGAGGTTGGACGGGTTCTCGGCATACCAGCGGCAGAGGGCATAGTACGCGCCGCAGACGATGCCGGAGGCAAGCGCAGCGGAGATCAAGCCGGAGGCAACACCCTCCACAAAGAACGGGAAACGAATAAAGCCGTTGGTGGCACCCACCAGTTTCATGATGCCGATCTCCTTGCGGCGGTTGAACACCGTGATCTTGATCGTATTGTTGATGACCACGATGGACACGATAGCCAGCACCGCTACAATGCCATAGCAGGCGTAGTTGATAACGCGCTGCAAAGAAGTGAACATCTCGGCCATAGCCAGCGGGGCTTTGACGCTGGCGACACCGTCAATCTGCATGAGCTGTGCGGAGACAGACTCGATATTCTGCGGGTCGTCAACGGTCACACGGTAGTTGGGAGTGAACGGGTTATCGTTCTGAAAGACCTGCTGCAGGTTGGTGTAGTCCTTGAGCATATCGCCGTAGGTGGCCAGAACATCCGCCGGTGACATGTAGGTCACGCCCACAACGTGGGGCGTATTGCGGATCGCGGCATCGGCAGCCGAGATCTGTTCATCCGTAGAGTTCTGACCCTCTTCGTCGCCCATATAGACGACCATCATGTTTTGGTTGCCGATATATTCGACCATATAATCAATGTTGACGCCCAGCAGGTAGGCGGCGCCGATCAGCAGCATGCAGACGGTCAGCACGCCCATCGAGGCAAAGGTCATAAGCCGGTTGGCGCGCAGATTGTGCAGGCCCTGACCGACAAGGTAGGTAAAGCTGGAAAAACGCATGGTGTCCCCTCTTTAATATCAAAGATCAGTCTTCATCGTAGTCGTAATCGTCCTCTTCCCGCTGGGCCATAGCGGCTGCATAGCGGCGGGCGGCCTCGGGGTGTGCGGTGTCGGACGCGACCATGCCGTTGGCCAGTGTGATGACGCGGTTGCCGTACTTGCGGGCGAGCTTATGTACCAGCTCATGCTCATGGGTGACGACCACAACGGTGATGTTGACCTTGTTGATGGCCTCAAACAGCTGCATGATATCCATGGACATCTCAGGGTCGATGTTGCCGGTTGGCTCGTCCGCGATGATCAGCTTGGGGCCGTGGGCCAGCGCGCGCGCTACGGCGACACGCTGCTGCTCACCGCCGGAGAGCTCGTCCGGCAGACGGTCCATCTTGTCCTCAAGGCCGACAAGTGAGAGCGCGAAGGGCACGCGGTCCTTGATCTTTTTGGTGGAGATGTTCGTTACACGCATGGCGAACGCCACATTCTCATAGACGGTCATGGTCGGAATCAGGCGGAAGTCCTGAAAGACAACACCCATCTGCCGGCGCAGATACGGTACCTTGCGCCGGCGAATCTTGGTCAGATCCTGCCCGTTGATGAATACCTTGCCCTCGGTGGGCTTTTCCTCCATCTGGATCAGCTTCAGAAAGGTAGATTTGCCTGCACCGGAGTGACCAAGGATAAAGACAAATTCGCCCTCCTCGATATGGATGTTAATGTCCTCCAACGCAACATTTTCATCGTTGTGGGTCTCATAGGTTTTATAAACATGCTCGAAATCGATCATTGAGGATTCTCCTGCCGCAGCGCGGCTGTCCTGTTTACGGTTACAGTCATACATATAATAGAATACCATGCAGCGCGCCTGCGGTCAAGGTGTTTTCCGCCTGCCAAAAGCAGGAAAATGGCGCTGCCTTGCGGTACAGCGCCATTTGTGAAAGTTTTATTAAAATCAATATTTGGCCGGATTGGCGGAGAGGTACTTCTTGACCATCAGGGCAACCTTAAAGACGATGGCATCATCAAAGTTGCGCAGGTCAAGGCCGGTCAGCTTGCGAATCTTTTCCAGACGGTAGACCAGCGTGTTGCGGTGGACAAACAGCCCACGGCTCGTCTCCGAGACATTCAGGTTGTTTTCAAAGAAGCGCTGGATGGTGAACAGCGTCTCAGCGTCGAGACTGTCAATACTCTCCTGCTTAAAGACCTCCCGCAGAAAGGCCTCGCAGAGGGTGGTGGGCAGCTGGTAGATCAGGCGGGCGATGCCCAGATGGTCATAGCTGATGACCTGACGCTCGGTGTCAAACACCTTGCCGACCTCCATGGCAATCTGTGCCTCCTTAAAGCTGGAGGCCAGATCCTTAATGTTGCCGATGGGGGTGCCGATGCCGACCACAGCCTTGATGTAATGGTCACCCTGCAGCGTATCCACAATGGAGGCAGCCAGCTTTTCCATATCGCGGGTGTTGTTGTCCGGCTTGATCTCCTTGACGAGGACGGTGTCCGTCTCGCTGATGTTAAAGACAAAGTCCTTCTGCTTGTCCGGGAAAAGTCCGCTGACAACATCATAAGCGGAAATGTCATTGCCGGAGGTCACGCGGATGAGCAGCACAACGCGCTGTACATCGGAGACAAAATGCAGCTCACGGGCCTTGGCGTAGATGTCACCGGGCAGGATGTTGTCCAGCACGACATTTTTGATGAAGTTTGTCTTGTCGAACTTTTCATCGTGATACTGCTTGATGCTCTGCAGGCTGATGGACAGCATGGCGGCAAACTGCTCCGCCGTGGTGTCGGTGCCCTCCACAAAGACAGCGTAGTCATTATGCTTGGCGTTAGAGAACTGATGGTAGGCATAGCCGTCGCGCACAAAGGCATCGCCGGCCGTCTGGCGGACGGTAGCTACGCCCTCGCGCACCTCGCCGATCTGCCCCAGTTCGGAGCAGGAAATCACGGTGCCTGTCTCGTCGATAACGCCGACAACACGGTCCACTGCGTCCTTCATCTGGTACACCACATTCTGGAATACCCTGTTAGCCATAATATGTGACTCCCCTTTTGCTGTTATTTAGACAGTCTGCACCGGCGTGCAGTGCGGGCTATACATGTTCGACAAAAATGCCGTTTGGTAATCTGCCCGAAAACCAAATCTTTATAATGTATATTTTACACAATTCACTTGGCTTTTGCAACATATTTTCACGAAAATCGCAATATTTTCTTGTACATTTTTCAAATCGAACCAAAAAATGTACCCGCCGCAGGGTTTGCGGCAGGTACAGCGTCCGTCATTTTGACGATTTTCTGGTTTTTGTCTGGTCAAGCGCGCCTGTGCCGCCCTCGACAACACCGCGGTGCTGGAACACATAGGTGATGCTGCGGAAGAAAATCTTCAGATCCATCCAGAAGGTCAGGTGCGCGGCGTACTCGCCGTCATAGCGCGCCTTCACATCAATGGGCAGTTCATCCCGTCCGTTGACCTGTGCAAGGCCCGTCAGGCCGGGGCGGATGTCATTGGCGTGTACCTTGTCCCGCGCCTCGATCAGGTCATACTGGTTGTAGAGCGCCGGGCGCGGGCCGATAACGCTCATCTGCCCGGCCAGTATGTTGTAGATCTGGGGCAGCTCATCAAGGCTCGTCTTGCGCAAAAATGCACCGCTGCGGGTTATGTAGCTGTCGGCATTCTTCAACAGATGGGTAGGCACATCGTGGGGGGTATCCCCGCGCATCGTGCGGAATTTAAGAATGTTAAAATGAGTTTTGCCCTTGCCGACGCGGCGCTGCCTGAAAAAGACCGGCCCCGGGGAATCCGCCTTGATCCACAGCGCAATGATCCCCATTGGAATTGCCAGAAGGATCGTGGCGGCCAGTGACAGAATAATATCGAGCAGGCGCTTTACATAACGCTGATACATAGGTCAGTCCTCCTTACTAGCGGGCTTGTCCCCCTGCAGCTTGCGGTTGACTTCTTCTTTGGAAAAGATGGCCGTGTTGCCGGTGGCGGCCACGACGGTATGGTCTGCACGCACACGCCGGTTGGGGTGATAGGTGGGCACCATCTCCTGCAGAATGTCAACAACATCGTTATCGTTGTGCCTTGCGGCCGTTTTGAGCGTCTGCAGATCAGTGTAGAATTTTTCAAGGTCGATCTGCATCGGCGGCGCAATGAAGATCTTGTTGTGGGCCGTCTTGGCCATCTTGTCCTGCTCGGTGTCCATGAGCAGTTCCTCATACAGCTTTTCGCCGGGGCGCAGGCCGGTGATCTTGACCTGCATGTTGACGCCCGGCTCGTAGCCGTAAAAACGGATCAGCCGGTTGGCAAGGTCCATGATCTTGACCGGCTCCCCCATATCCAGCACATAAATACTGCCGCCCTTGGCAAGTCCCCCCGCCTGCAGCACCAGCTGCGCAGCCTCGGTGATGGTCATAAAGTAGCGCACAATATCCGGGTGTGTGATCGTCACAGGGCCGCCGCGCTTGATCTGCTCCTCAAACAGCGGAATCACACTGCCGTGGCTGCCCAGCACATTGCCGAAGCGCACGGCCACGCAGGTCATGGTTGTGCCGCGGGAGAAGGTCTGGATCAGCATTTCACACAGGCGCTTGGTACAGCCCATGACATTGGTGGGGTTGACAGCCTTATCGGTGGAGAGCTGGACAAAACGCTCGACGCCGTGCTCTGCCGCAGAGGTCAGCAGATTCTTGGTGCCGAACACATTGTTCTTGACGGCCTCGGCGGGGCTGATCTCCATAAGCGGTACATGCTTGTGGGCCGCAGCGTGAAAGACAACGGACGGATGGTAGGTGTCAAACACCTCATCCAGACGGGCTTTGTCGCGGATCGAGCCGATCAGTGTGATGACGGGAGCCTCAGGGCCGTACTTGTTTTTCAGCTCAGTCTCAAGCTCGTAGGCACAGTTTTCATAGATATCGAAGATCAGCAGCCGGCGCGGCTGGTAGCGCATGATCTGGCGGCAAAGCTCGCTGCCGATGGAGCCGCCGCCGCCCGTAACCAGCACGACCTTGTCATGCAGATACTCCGAAATTTGGGCATTGTTCAGCTGGATCTCATCGCGGGAGAGAAAGTCGGCTGTGTTCAATTCACGGAAGCCTGCTGCGACAGGGTTGCCGTTTTCATCGACAGCCTGCGGGTCGCTGAGCATCCGCACACGGCAGTGGGTAGAGTTGCAGAGGTTGATGATCTCGCTGAGGCGGTCGCCCTTGACGGTGGTGATGGCAATAACAATCTCGAGGATATGATATTTGCGCACAAGCTCCGGTATGTCAGAGATCGTGCCGCGCACAGGCACACCCTGCACGCGCAGACCTTTTTTGGTCAAATCATCGTCCACCAGGCAGACCGGGTTGCCGAAGCTCTGGTTTTTGTTTTTGCAGAGGTTGACCGCCCATGCACCGGCATTGCCCGCGCCGACGATCAGCAGCGGCGTATCATCCTCCGGCTTGTTGGCCTTGGTATCCTGCACGGTGCGAACCAGACGCCACAGGAAACGCACGCCTGCGATTGCCGCCGTATTGAACACCGCGCCGAAGATCAGCACAGCGCCGGAGATAGGACGGTTGTGGTAGATGAGGTCAAACAGCATGATCATGCCGGTAGCCAAGCCTGACAAGCAGGTCAGGCGGGCAAGGTCCCGCATACCGGCATATTCCCACATGATCTCATACAGGCCGCCGAACCAGAATACGATCATATAGATCGGCAGCACATACAGCAGCATGGGGGCCATGGCGCGCACGATCTCCACACGGCGGTAGGCATCGCCGCTGTCGAAGCGGAGCATAACGGCCAGCCAGTAGCATACTACGATAAGCCCGCAGTCCAGCAGCATCAAGGCGATGCGGCGCGGCAGACCCTTAATGATTTGTTTGGAATCCTGTTGCATCTGTTTCGTCCTTTACCAAAGTTCTATTTCTCTATACCAAAGGGGTCCCGGTTGAACGGTACCTCTGCTAAATGCAGCCATATAAAAGTATTATAACACACAAATGCCCCGTTTGTCCTACTTTTGCAGTGACAAACGGGGCTAATCTTATATAAAATTTACCAGTAATTTTTGGTAAAACAGACGAAGCTTTTACTCGACCGTCACACTCTTGGCAAGATTGCGGGGCTTATCGACATCCAGACCCTTGGCGCAGCTGACATAGTAGGCCAGCAGCTGCAGCGGAATGACAGACAGGCTGGTGGCAAAATGCGGGTCGGTTTTAGGGACATAGACCGTGAAGCCGGCTGTATCCTCAATGCTGTAGTTGCCGTAGGTGGTAAGCCCCATCAGGAAGGCACCGCGGCTCTTGACCTCGACCATGTTGGAAACACTCTTTTCAAACAGGTCCGGCTGGGTTAGGATGCCGACCACAAGGGTGCCGTTCTCGACCAGTGAGATCGGGCCATGCTTCATCTCACCGGCTGCGAAGGCCTCAGAGTGGATATAGCTGATCTCCTTGAATTTCAGGCTGCCCTCCAGCGCAACGGCGTAGTCAAGACCGCGGCCGATGAAGAAGGCGTCCTTGGCGTTGGCGTATTTGCTGGCAAACCACTGGATGCGCTCCTTATCTGCCAGCGTCTTTTCAATCTTCTCCGGCAGGGCCTCCAGCTCTGCGACCAGCTGCTCATACTGGCCGTCAGCCAGCGTGCCGCGCACCCGGGCAAACTCGGTAGCCAGCAGGTAGCAGGCTGCCAGCTGGGTGCTGTAAGCCTTGGTGGTGGCCACCGAGATCTCCGGTCCGGCCCAGGTATACATGGTTGCGTCTGCCTCGCGGGCGATGCTGGAGCCGACTACATTCACGATGCCAACGGTGCGCACGCCGCGCTCCTTACACAGGCGCAGGGCGGCCAGCGTATCGGCGGTCTCGCCGCTCTGGCTGATGACCATGGCAAGGGAGTCCTGCTCAAGCACGGGGTCACGGTAGCGGAACTCGCTGGCGACATCGACCTCGACCGGGATGCGAGCCAGACTTTCAAACACATAGCGCGCGGCCATGCCCACATGATAGGCCGAGCCGCAGCCGATGATATACAGACGGCGCACATTCTTGATTGCTTCCTCGTCCAGTGCCAGCTCAGACAGGTCGATTTTACCGTCCTTCAGGCGCGGAGAGATCGTGTCGCGCACGGCCGCAGGCTGTTCATTGATTTCCTTCATCATGAAATGCTCATAGCCGCCCTTTTCGGCAGCCTCGGCATCCCATTCGATGGTTGTGGACTCGCGGGTGATGGGCTCCTTGTCGATGTTGAAGAATTCGATGGAGTCCGGGGTCAGGCGTGCGATTTCGAGATTGTCAATGTAGTAGACCGTGCGGGTGTATTTGAGCAGCGCAGGCACATCGGAGGCGATGATGGCACCTTCCTCACATTGGCCAACGATGAGCGGGCTGTCCTTGCGCACGGCATAGATGACACCGGGCTCATCGGCAAAAAGCACGCCCAGCGCATAGGAGCCGCGTACATGCAGCATCATGCGGGTGATGGCATCCAGCGCGTTGCCTGCGGATTCGCCGGTATAGTAGTAGTCCAGCAGCTGTGCCACGACCTCGGTGTCGGTCTGAGAGACAAAGGTAAAGCCTTTGTTGAGCAGACGATCCTTGATCTCCTGATAGTTTTCAATGATGCCGTTGTGCACCACGGCGATCTTCTGGTCACGGGAATAATGCGGGTGCGCGTTGACCACAGACGGCTCCCCGTGGGTAGCCCAACGGGTGTGGCCGATGCCGCAGCTGCCGTGTACAGCATTGCCGCCGTCCGTCATCTCGCTTAAAACCTTCAGGCGGCCCTTTGCCTTTACGACCTCAATCTTGCCTGCGGCGTTCTGCACCGCGATGCCGGCCGAGTCATAACCGCGGTATTCAAGCTTGGACAGACCGTCCAGCAGAATAGGTGCAGCCTGTGCTGCACCGGTAAAACCTACGATTCCGCACATAACAGGGTTCCTCCTTTATGCAGTTGTTCAATATGACCTTCCCACTTTAACGGGCAAAAGTAAAAAACACTTGTATAGTATATTCCTTTTTGCACAAAATGTCTACTGTTTGGCCCAAATTTGCTATACTGTATGCCACACAAAAACAATGCGGGCGGCCGTCAAGGGCTACGGCCGCCCGCTGCGCGGATTCTCCTTTTCCCGTTTCTTACACCATATAAGACCGAATCAAAAAGTATCGCGCATTGGATAGCGTACCATATCTGGCGAAGAATAGCAAGTGTAAAACGGAATTTTTCCTGCTTTTTGTGCTGCTTACAAAAGATTATTAAGTTTGTACTGCCATTGCTTTGATAAATTGGGGCGCATCGTCCCTGCTGCTATTCGTGCGGTGTCCCCACCCTATTTTTCAGGAGACCCGGTGCGCCACGACTACATAGCGCCCGTTGGCGGACGAATACTCACAGGTTGAAAGGGTCAGCAGCTGCTCCCCGTAAGCCGGGCGGATGCCGCTGTCCACATCACTGCGGGACAGAACCTCCTCCACATAGGCATCGTAAGTCTGCACGTCCATATCAATATACTGGTTATAGACAAATGAGGTGTCGTTTACAACATCAATGGCGAACGCGCCGAATACCTCGTATTTTGCATCCCCGTACACGGTGTCAAACGCAATGTAGGGATGCTCCTGATAATAGCTGGCCTTCTTATACTCGGTCAGGCAGCTAAAGATCGCGCCGGTCTTCATATTGTGGCCGTAGATGACAAGATTATCACTCTCAGCATTGGCACCCAGCGTTGTGTTTTCGTCAAGGTACGGCACGCCGTAGACGCTGTAGCTCTTATCAAAGTCGTGACGAAGATAAAAATCCTTATTGTTTGGCGCGTACATAACCGGGAAATCCAACTCTGTGCCATCGATCGAGAGCCACCCGATGAAATCGCTGTTCTTATCGCGCAGGGCGGCAAACTTAGCTCCGTTTGGGTTGACGCTCTCCCCGGACGGCTGCGGTTCGGCAGATGTGTCGATCATAGACTGCAGCTCGGCAAACTCGTTTTCTGTCCTGCGGTCATCCGCAAAGCGCTTGACAAGCAGCCCGGCACTGACCAGAAAAACAACGCCGAAAAAGAGCATGGCCAGCGTGTAGGCAAGGCTGCCGCGCTTTTTCTCGGGGCCAGCAGGTGCAGTCGGGGCAAAGTCTGTATCGTTGTCCTGATCGTAAAGGGCTGCATGGGGCGCGGCGGGCGGCTCTTGCGGCGCAAGGTCGCTGCGACGGATTTTTGCCATAGTGATTCTCCCTGTCTGAATGTCAAGTCTAGGTTTACTATACGATGCTGCAGAAGAAAATGCAAGAGGATACGGGCGAAAAATCGGCCTCAGAATTGTAAAGGCAGATAAAGCTTCCGCAGAAAACGCTGCGAAAAAAAGTGCTGCTGCACCAGAATCAGATGCAGCAGCACTCTATTTACGCAAAAGGATCACTCGCGGATCTCAATGCCCAGCTTGAATTTAAGGTTGCCGAGAATCTTCTTGACGAAGCGGTCAATCTCATCGGGCGTCAGGGGCTTGGTGTCCGGCTGGAAGGAGAGGCTGAAGGCCATGCTCTTTTTGCCGGCGCCCAGCTTTTCACCGCGGTAGATGTCAAACAGCTCGACCTTGACAAGCTGCTTGCAGGCGCGCTGCATCTCGCTTACGAGGGTGCCGCACTCCATGCTTTCGGGGGCTACAAGCGCCAGATCGCGCTGTACCGGGGCCAGCGCAGGGATGGGCTGGTAGTGGATGGCGGCGGGCACCAGCGCGTGGAAAGCCACCCAGTCGATCTCGCCCAGATAGATGTTCAGGTTGCCGCGGCTATCCTTGGGCAGCTTGAGCTCGGCGGTGACATCGTTGGCCAGCTTGCCGAAAACGCCGACACGCTCCCCCTTGCAGAGGATATAGGCGGCGATGCCGGGATGCAGCCATGCAACATCGGCCGCACGCGCAACGGTCAGCTCGACACCGAATGCTGCGCCGAAGCTTTCGACTGCGCCCTTAACGGCAAAGAAGTCCTCCTCGCTGCCCCATGCGGCAAAGCCAAGATGCAGGCGTTCCTCCGGCAGCTCGGTGATGGGCTGCTGCTTCGGAATGTAGATGTTGGACATCTCGAAAAGGCGACCCTCGGCATTGCCCTTGCGCAGGTTGTCAACGACCACATTCAGCAGGGACGGTGCCAGCAGCGGGCGCATGATGGTCAGATGAGAGGAGATCGGGTTCAAAATGCGGATGACATTGCGCTCGGGGGCATCAGCGGCAATGTGCAGCATATCCAGATCGGCATCAGCATAGAAGGCCAGTGTTTCTGCCTCATAGAAGCCCTGCGCACACATGGTACGCTTGGCCTTGGCCTGTGCCTTCTGCTCCGCCGTCAGACCGCCGGTGGTGACGGTGGCAGCCTTCAGGAAGGTAGGCACGATATGCTCATAGCCGTACTCGCGGATGATTTCCTCGGCAAGGTCGGGCTCGCCGACCTCAATGTCCTCGCGCCAGCGGGGCGCAACGACCTGCATCGTATCGCCGTCTGCCTCAAGCTTGACCTCAAACTGCAGGCGGTTCAGAATGTCGAGAATGTCGTCCGTGGGAACGGTGATGCCCAAAATGGCATTGATGCCGCTGATCTTGGCGGTGAAATGCTTGCCCTCGCGCGGGGCACCGGCCGAGCAGTCGAAATGGGTGGCGGTGACCTCGCCGCAGCCCAGCTCCTGAATCAGATGCAGGGCGCGGGCCATGCCCAGCTCGGTTGTATACTCCGAGATGCCCTTTTCGTAGTGGCTGGAGGCATCGGTGCTCTGGCCCAGACCGCGGGCGGTCTTGCGGATGTTGTCGCGGGCGAACTTGGCGCTCTCAAACAGCAGCTGGGTCGTGGTGCTCTTGATCTCGCTGTTCAGCCCGCCCATGACGCCGGCCAGCGCGACCGGCTTGGAGCCATCGCAGATGACGAGGTTGTTGGGCGTCAGGGTGAATTCCTTCTCATCGAGCGTTGTGATCTTCTCGCCGTCCTTAGCGCGGCGGACGAGAATCTGGCAGCTATCCAGCGTGTCCATGTCAAAGGCATGCATCGGCTGGCCGATCTCCAGCATGACATAGTTGGTGATATCGACTACATTGTCGATGCTGCGCAGGCCGCACAGGGCCAGCTGACGGCGCATCCAGCGCGGGGACTCGCCCGGTGTGATGTTGCGTACATAGTGGCCGATGTAGCGCGGGCAGAGATCCTCCGCCTCAACGCGGATGGAGAGGCGCGGCTCGGTGTAATCGCTGACGGTGTAGTCGGTGGCGGGCATTTTGAGAGGCTTTTTCAGCACAGCTGCAACCTCGCGGGCAATGCCCAGCACGCTCTGGCAGTCGGCGCGGTTGGCGGTGATGGAGATGTCAAAGATATAGTCGTTGAGTCCCACAACCTCCTGAATCGGCGTGCCGGGGACGGTGTCCTTCGGCAGGTCGAGCAGACCGTAGACCTCAGAGCCGGGGTAAAGATCATCGTTCAGACCCAGCTCCTCGCCGCTGCAGAGCATACCGTTGGACTCAATGCCCATCAGGGGCTTGGCCTTGATGGTGATGCCGCCGGGCAGCGTGGAGCCGTCCAGTGCGGCAGCGGTGTGCATACCGGCATAGACATTGGCTGCGCCGGTAGAGATCTGGATGTCGTGACCATAGTCACCGCAGTCCACCTTGCAGATGTGCAGATGCGTTCCCTCCTGCGGGACGCACTCCGTCACAACACCGACAACGACCTTGGAGATTTCACCGCCGAGGTCGATCAGCTCCTCAACCTCAAAGCCGCAGCCGAAGAGCTTGTCCTCCAGCTCCTGCGCGGTGACATCAATATCAACATATTGCTTTAACCAGCTGAATGGTACTTTCATACTCTGTACTCCTCCCCTGTCAATCCTCGAACTGCTTCAAGAAGCGCAGATCGTTTTCAAACATCAGACCGATGTTGTTGATGCCGTATTTCAGCATGGCGATACGCTCGATACCGATGCCGAAGGCAAAGCCGGAGTAGACATTGGGGTCGATGCCGCAGTTTTCCAGCACGCTGTGATGCACAACACCGGCGCCCAGCACCTCGATCCAGCCGGTATGCTTGCAGAGCGGGCAGCCCTTGCCGCCGCACTCAAAGCAGGAAACATCGACCTCGACGCTCGGCTCAGTAAACGGGAAGTAGGAAGGACGCAGACGGGTCTTGACCTCGGCACCGAACAGAGCCTGCACGAACTTGTCCAGCATACCCTGCAGGTCGCAGAGGGTGATGCCCTTGTCAACGACCAGACCCTCCATCTGGTGGAACATCGGGGAATGGGTCGCATCGGAGTCGGAACGGAACACACGGCCGGGCACCAGCACCTTGATGGGGGGCTTTTCGCGATCCATTACACGGATCTGGCCGCCGCTGGTCTGGGTGCGCAGCACAATGTCGTCCGCGACATAGAAGGTATCCTGCATATCGCGGGCAGGATGGTTCTTCGGCACATTCAGGCGGGTGAAGTTGTGGTCATCGTCCTCAATCTCAGGGCCTTCATAAATTTCAAAGCCCATGCCGGAGAATACATCAATGATCTCGTTCTTGACGAGGGTGATGGGGTGCAGGTTGCCGGTCGTGCGGATCTTGGCGGGCATCGTAATGTCCACCGTCTCGGCAGCGTTGCGGGCGGCCAGCGCCGCCTTCTCGACCTGCTCAGACAGGGTCTGGTACTGAGCCTCGACCCACTGCTTGAATTCGTTGATGGTCTTGCCGACGGCGGGGCGATCCTCCTTGGGGACATCGCGCAGGCTCTTGGTCAGGCCTGCGACCTCACCGTTTTTGCTCAGATATTTCTGCCAGAAGTCAGAAAGCTGGGCTTTGTCAGTGACGGCTGCGCCGGCCTGCTCAATAGCGGCGCGCAGCTCCTTGATTTTTTCTTCCATAGTACACCTCTGCTTGGCTTTTGGGCCGGAGCCAAATAAAAAGGCCCCGTCCCTGTGTGAAATCAGGGACGAAGCCTTGTAAATACAATTCTCCGCGGTACCACCCGTGTTCCGCATTATGCAATACGGCACTCTTTGCTGCGGGTAACGGTGCAGGGCCGTTGCGCACTACCGGGCCTTTGGGCCTTTCCCGCGCACCACTCGGGAGAGAACTTCCGCGCATAGTCCCTGCAGACGGCTTACAGCCGGTGACCGCCCTCTCTTGCCCAAGGCGCATTGCGCGTACTTACTCCGTCATTGTGTTTTGCGAATACCTGTTTAGTATAGCGCGAAATTTGCGGCCTGTCAAGCCTGCGGCAGGGGATACTTCTGCTTATCCTCCACGCTGATGGCCTTGCCAAGCTGCACCTCGATCACCTTCAGCTCGGTATCGGCCAGGATCGTGTGCTTGCAGCCGGCTTTCATCGTCAGGATATCCCCTGCCTTGACGGGCTGTGCCTTGCCGTCTAGAATTGCGCGGCCGGTGCCCGAGATAACGGTCCAGACCTCATCGCGGTTCTCGTGGCTGTGGTAGTTCATGCCGTGACCGGCGTTCAGCGTGATCTTGATGGTCAGGCTTTCATCCTCCACATCCAGCACACGGAAGGACCCCCAAGACTTTTCAGCAAACATGATCTGCTGGTGGATGCTGTCCACATAGGGCTTGATATAGCTGGACTGCTCCTTATCGGAGACAAGGATACCCTCGGGGCTGGCAGAGACAACAACATCCTTCAGTCCCATGCAAAGCACCGGTACATCCAGTTCATTGAGAACATGCACATTCTCACAGGTCTCATTCAGCATGGCCTTGCCGATGCTCGGCTCCTGCATGGCCTCGGTCAGGGTGTTCCATGTACCCATATCCTTCCACTGCCCTGCAAAGCGCATGACCTGAATCTTCGATTCATTCTCAACGACCGCATAATCGAAGCTGATCTTCTTCAGCGTCTCATATTTACGGAAAAGATCCTGATAATCGGTAAAGTCGATCAGCTCATGTGCCTTGTTAAGCACATAGCGCAGCTTGTAGGCAAATACGCCGCCGTTCCAAAGCGCACCCTGCGCAATGTACTTTTCCGCCGTGGCGGCATCGGGCTTTTCCTTAAAGGTCTTGACCGGGCTGACGGCGTCGGCACTCTCCGGAATGATGTAGCCGTACTTTTCGCTGGGATAGGTCGGCTCAATGCCCATGAGCGAGAGGTTGGCGCTGCCCTTTTCCGCAAGATCGGAGAGATCCTTTAACGCGGCAAAATAGTCATTGTTGACATACGGGTCCACCGGGCAGACGACCACAGCCTCATCGAGGCCCACGCCCTTTACATCGTGCAGAAAGGCCGTGGCCAGTGCGATTGCCGGGAAGGTATCGCGGCGGCAGGGCTCAACGCAGACGCCGACCGAGTTGCCAAGCTGGTTGTGGATGGACGACACCTGCGTCTTGCTGGTGGCAATCGTCACGCTGGCATCAGCATCCACCTCTTTGATCTGGCGGTAGACGCGCTGGACCATCGACTCGTAGCCGTCATCGGTCTTGAAGATCTTGATGAACTGCTTGGAACGGATATCGTTCGACAGCGGCCACAGGCGCTTGCCGGAGCCGCCGGACAGCAGAATGATATTCATAGCGTTTCCTTTCAGCGCTCGGCGCGCATCGGGTTGTGTAAGAAGTCCTCATAGGACAGGCGCAGGCCGTCCTCCAGCTCAGTCCTGTAGGTCCAGCCGAGGTTCGTGGCCTTGGACACATCCAGCAGCTTGCGGGGCGTACCGTTGGGCTTGGAGGTGTCCCACTTGATCTCGCCGGTATAGCCCACGACCTTGGCAACCAGCTCGGTCAGCTCCCTGATGGTCAGCTCCTTGCCGGTACCGGCGTTGACAGTCTCATTGCCGGAGTAGTTGTTCATCAGGAAAACGCACAGGTTGGCCAGATCGTCCACATACAGGAATTCACGCAGCGGAGAGCCGTCGCCCCAGCAGGTAACACTCTCCACACCGTTGACCTTAGCCTCGTGGAAGCGGCGGATCAGCGCAGGGACCACATGGCTGTGGGTCGGGTGGTAGTTATCATTGGGGCCGTAGAGGTTGGTGGGCATGACCGAGATATAGTCGGTGCCGTACTGGCGGTTCAGAAACTCGCAGTATTTCAGGCCGCTGATCTTTGCCAGCGCGTAGGCCTCGTTGGTCTTTTCCAGCTCGCTGGTCAGCAGGCAGCTTTCCTTCATCGGCTGGGGCGCCATGCGGGGGTAGATGCAGGAGGAGCCGAGAAATTCCAGCTTTTTGCAGCCGTTCTGCCAGGCGGAGTGGATGACATTCATCTCCAGCGTCATATTGAACCACATAAAGTCGGCCAGTGCCTCCTGATTGGCAACGATACCGCCGACCTTGGCGGCTGCCAGAAAGACATATTCGGGCTTTTCCTCTGCAAAAAAGCGCTCGACATCCTCCTGACGGCAGAGGTCCAGCTCCTTATGGGTACGAGTAATGATATTGGTGTAGCCCTGACGCTGCAGCTCGCGCACGATGGCGCTGCCCACCATGCCGCGATGGCCGGCGACATAAATTTTAGCATTCTTTTCCATCATGATTGTTACCTTCTTTTGATGCTTTTGATGAAATTATTTGATAACGCCCTTTTCGAGATATTCAGCCAGATTGGTCTTGATATGCTCCTCGGCGCGCTCTACGGCGACCTTCTTCATGTCATGATCGACCATGATCTTGACAAGCTCTGCAAAGGTAGTTTTGGTGGGGTTCCAGCCCAGCTCACGCTTGGCCTTGCTGGGGTCACCCCACAGGTTGACAACATCGGTGGGACGGTAGAAATCGGGGCTGACCTCGATGACGACCTTGCCCGTAGCCTTGTCGATGCCCTTTTCGTTCATGCCCTCGCCCACAAATTCCAGCTCGATGCCGACATTGTGGAAGGCCAGCTCGCAGAACTCGCGCACGGAGTGCTGCTCGCCGGTGGCAATCACAAAGTCCTCGGGGGTCTTGTTCTGCAAAATCAGCCACATGCACTCGACATAGTCTTTGGCATAGCCCCAGTCGCGCAGGCTGGACAGATTGCCGAGATAGAGCTTGTCCTGCTTGCCCTGCGCAATGCGGGCAGCAGCCAGCGTGATCTTGCGGGTGACGAAGGTCTCGCCGCGGCGCTCAGACTCGTGGTTGAAGAGGATACCGGAGCAGCAGAACATGTTGTAAGCCTCGCGGTATTCCTTGACGATCCAGAAGCCGTACTGCTTGGCAACAGCATAGGGGCTGTAGGGATGGAACGGCGTGTTCTCGTTCTGGGGGACCTCCTCAACCTTGCCGTACAGCTCACTGGTGGAGGCCTGATAGATACGGCAGCTGTCCTTCAGGCCGCAGAGGCGAACAGCCTCCAGCACGCGCAGCACACCGGTGGCATCGACATCGGCTGTGAACTCCGGCACATCGAAGCTGACCTGCACATGGCTCTGGGCGGCCAGATTGTAGATCTCATCAGGGCGCACGGTGCTGACGACCGAGAGGATGCTCATCGAATCGCTCAGATCGCCGTAGTGCAGGTGGAAGTTGGGGTGACCTTCCAGATGGGCGATGCGCTCACGGTAATCAACGGAGGAGCGGCGGATAACGCCGTGGACATCGTAGCCCTTCTCAAGCAAAAACTCTGCCAGATAGCTGCCGTCCTGACCGGTAACACCGGTGATCAGTGCTTTTTTCATAATGCGGTTTTCCTTCCATTTGTATCTTGCGCGGTGATTTTGCGCGTAGTTTTCTATATGTTTGTTATTCTACCGCATTATTTTTACCTTTTGCAGGGCAAATCTTGCAAAAGACTAGCATTATATTGACTTTTTTGCTATACTGGTTTTGCAGTGTTGAGATGCAAAGATGTCGGGGCGGGCATTGCTCACCCACACAAAACAAGGAAGGTACAGGTATGGAAGCACCGTTATTTGACGGCAAGCTGGTGCATTCCCAGCGCATTATTTATACACCCTCCCCCTTTGCACGGTCGAATCTTGTGCATTTGCAGGAGGTTGGCCGGCTGCAGGCGCGCAGCCCCCACGCCAGCACCCGCAGGGGGCTGGCCTCCTACCTGTTCTTTATGGTGGAGAGCGGCAGCGGCACCTTGGAATATGAAGGCACCACCCGCGCCCTGTGCGCCGGGGACTGCGCATTTCTTGACTGCCGCAAGCCGTACCGGCACTATACGGGTGAGGACCTGTGGCAGCTGCGCTGGGTGCATTTTTACGGCCCGAACATGGGCGCTATCTACAAAAAGTACGAGGAGCGCGGCGGTCAGCCAAGCTTCCGCGCCGAGAATGCAGCCGCCTATGCCGTGCTGCTGGAAACTCTGTACACACTGGCCGATTCCGACAATTATGTGCGCGACATGCAGATATGCGAAAAGCTGCTGGCCCTGCTGACCCTGCTGATGCAGGAAAGCTGGCACCCCGAGGCCGTGCGCGCAGGAGGTGCAAAACGGCAGAATCTGCAGGAGATCAAGGATTATCTTGACGCCCATTACGGGGAAAAGATCACGCTGGACGCTTTGGCGGAGCAGTTCTACATCAATAAATTCTACCTGACCCGCGTTTTTAAGGAGCAGTTCGGTCAGACGGTCACAGGTTACCTGATGCAGCTGCGCATCACGCAGGCAAAGCGCCTGTTGCGATTCAGCGATAAAAACATTGAGGTTATCGCACAGGAATGCGGCATGAGCGATGCCAATTACTTTTCGCGCATCTTCAAAAAGGTGGAGGGCACAACACCGGGCCAGTACCGGCGGCAATGGTAAGCAAAGCGCAGGAGCCATGCTTAGGCGGCATGGCTCCTGCGTTGTTTCATTGTGTTATTTTTTCAAGATGATCCATGCTGACCCAGCCGTGCCACCTGCCGTAGAGAGTCAGCATCCAGCAGCCATCCTCGCTGCGGCCCAGCTCCTGCAGGGCGGTGTATTCCGGCACAAGGCTGATTTTTTCGTAGCTTGTGTCCGGCCCTACACGCAGCCGCAGGCCTCCGGTGGCGGTGACCCGCCAAAAGGTGTCTGTTGCCTTTAGCTCCTTTGGACCAACCTGAAAGCGCATTTTTGCATCCTGCCAATGCTCCGGCACGCCGGGCAGCGTTCTGCTTTGCCAGTGTCCGTCCTGCTGCAGCCAGAGGATATGGCCATTCCAAGCGGCACCTGCATAATCGCAGGGGATGTACTCCTTCCCGGCGGCGTCCAGTACACCCCATTTTCCGTCACGGCAGATGGCAGCATACCCATTCAGCAGGGGTGAGGCATACTTTGGCGTGTAATCCTCATAAAAATCCAGACCGCCGTAGACTGCGTCATACACGGCTTCCGTTGCCAAATTTCCCTTCCGGTCAAGGTAGGCCCATTTATCACCGATCTTGACCGGGGCCAGTGGCTGGTCATAAAAGCAGCCCGCGGACGCATAGGTCATGCCGTTCAGCAGGTCTCCGTCAGAATTGGCAAAAACAATTCCGCCGCTCTCGGCTGTCGTATAATAGTCCGGGTCACCGTTTCCGGATGTCCACACACTCCGCACACAGGGCAGATACTCCCCATACAGGGCATCGCCATCGTTCAGCTCGGCAGCGCCGCCTATCATGCCGGCGCTTTTGCATACACGGCCGGTGTTGATGTCGTAGGTCCATGTATAGCTCTGCCCGTCATGCTCACCGGTGCAGAGTGTACCGGCATTTTCGGCGGCGAGCGCCGCCTCATAGCTGCTGCGCGCCGCATCATCCATCGGGGCCGATAGGCTGAGAAAATGCCAGCGCAGACAGCCGTTGGCGCAGCGTTCGATCGGCCGGTCGGAGATACAGGGCAGCAGGACGGTGCCGTCACTTTTCATCAGGCCCCATTTTCCGTCCATGCACATCGTATAGTAGCCGTCTGTGGCAAGACCGTCCTGCGCCAGAAGCTGGCCGCTTCGGGTATCCTGCTGCTGCAGCTGGATGGCCGTATATTCACCGGCTGCGGTTTCGGCTGTTTGGCTGGGCTGGCAGGTCGGTGCTGCTTCCGGTGTCTGGGCGGGCATAGGCGGCGCAGGTGTGCCGATCACATCAGCCGGCCTTGACGCGCAGCCTGCCAGCAGCAGTATTACAGCGGCGCAAAGGATCTGTTTCATAGGTCCCCCTGTGTATAGCAGTCAAATTTCCCGGGAATTTTTCAGCTCCTCCTCGATACGGTCAAACCGCTCTAAGAAGGAATGCTCCTCCCCCTCGGTCTTGTAGCCGGGCATTGTGTCCAGCGCAACGGCGTGGATGCTGCGGAAGATGCTGTTCTCGATATTTGGATTGTCGCGCATCAGGCGGCGCAGCAGAACCTTGATCTCCTGCCGCTTGGAACTGCCGCCCCCGTTGTCGCAGATGGTGCAGGCCTCGGTAAAGCGGCAGGCGCACTGGATAAATTCAAGGTCATTGTACCGCCGCCATGCGATGATGTCCTCCTCACGGATGCAGTAGAGCGGGCGGATCAGCGTCATACCCGGGAAATTTGTGCTGTGCAGCTTGGGCGGCATGGCCTGCAGCTGTGAGCCGTAGAACATGCTCATGACGGTCGTCTCGATAACATCATTGAAATGATGGCCGAGCGCGATTTTGTTGCAGCCAAGCTGCTGTGCTTTTTTGTACAGATGACCGCGGCGCATCCGGGCACAAAGGTAGCAGGGGGATTTATCACTGTTGTTAGCCACATCAAAGATGTTTGTTTCAAAGACCGTGATGGGAATATGCAGCAGTGCGGCGTTGCTCTCGATCTTTTGGCGGTTGATTTCGTTATAGCCGGGGTCCATGACGAGAAAGACCAGCTCAAACGGGACCTCGCTGTGGCGCTGCAGCTCCTGCAAAAGCTTGGCCATGACCATAGAATCCTTACCGCCGGAAATACAGACGGCGATCTTGTCCCCTGCCTGAATCAGTTCATACCGCTTGACGGCCACGATAAAGGGTGTCCACAACTGCTTGCGAAATTTTTTGATGATGCTGCGCTCGATTTTTTGATATGCTTCTAATTGGCGTTCCAACGGTCAATTCTCCTTGTTTGTCAGGGTTTTGTAGCAGGTATCGAAGGCCTGCAGAAAGCCTTCGATTTCTTCCTCGGTCGTCAGGTGGCTTAAACTGATGCGCCAGCTGGACAGTGCATTGCGGCGGTCGCGGCTGACGGCAAACACGGCCTTGGACGGCATCCCGTCCGAGGAACAGGCCGATTTGACCGAGACACAGACCCCCTGCTCGCTGAGAGCCTGCTGGAACCGCGTGCCCTTGATGCCGGTTACGCTGACATTGATGATGTGCGGTACTGCAGTCTCGGGGCTGTTGATGCGCACAAGGCTGTAGCGTCGCAGCGCTGCCACAAGGCGGTCATGCAGCAGTTGCACCTGCGCTGTACGCGCCGCCTGTGCATCCAGTGCCCGGGTCATCGCCGCATCCAGACTGACCGCCAGCCCGAGCGTTGGGGTGCCGCTGCGGTAGACCGTAGTGCTGGCCCCGCCGGAAATCTGCGGTGTGATCACCAGCCCGCGCCGCTTATACAGCGCGCCGATGCCGTTGAGGCCGTAAAATTTATGGGCCGTAAAGCTCATGGTGTCGACGCCGTCCAGCCAGAGGTCCGTTTTGCCAACGGCCTGTGTTGCGTCCACATGCAGGCGGCAGCCGGGGTACAATTTGACAAGCTCCGCAATTTCCCGAATAGGCTGCACGGTGCCCAGCTCACTGTCCACGGCGCAGACCGCCACCAGAATCGTATCCTCGCGCAGCAGCTCCCGCAGCTGGTCAAGGTCTA
>ERZ838399.419-NODE-419-length-52921-cov-16.895434_pt1 | contig 52921 bp, 43 predicted proteins | sample MGYA00519683_ERZ838399 | MGnify/ENA primary metagenome ERZ838399 (study PRJEB31850, sample SAMEA3708833) | human gut metagenome | biome: human gut; feature: human-associated habitat; material: faeces | place: China | collected 2014 ...
GGTGAAGTCGTAACAAGGTAGCCGTACCGGAAGGTGCGGCTGGATCACCTCCTTTCTAGGGAGATACATTCTTAGAGAGAAAACACTTTAACTCGAATAGAGGGCAGGAGCCCGTCCGGTAGATGTCCGCCAGGATGATTCCCCGCAGCACCCGGTCCCCGGGGTCGCACCCGCGTACCTTGAGAGCCGCATAGCGATAGGAGAGAGATGGAAGATCATTCTTCCAGACTCGATTCTTTTCTGCGATTAAATCAAGAATGATAGCAATCATTCATCCGATCCAAACAAGAAGAATTCACTTATATATGAGTGAGGAGCATCTGATCGCGAGCACAGTGAAACACACTGTGCCGCGGTATGAGATACCCGAATTGCGACATACGAGCGCTATTCATGATATCGATTAATTTAACTTAATTAGCGACACGTGGATATCCCGCGGGCCCGATGCGGTCCCGCAAGATACCACGGGCGCACGGCGGATGCCTTGGCACAGGGAGCCGATGAAGGACGCGGCAAGCTGCGATAATCCCCGGCGAGGAGCACACATCCTTCGACCCGGGGGTCTCCGAATGGGCGAACCCATGCACAGCAGTGTGCATATCCCGACCCCGAACACATAGGGGCCGGGAGGACAACCCGGGGAACTGAAACATCTAAGTACCCGGAGGAGAGGAAATCAATCTCGAGACTCCCCGAGTAGCGGCGAGCGAAAGGGGACCGATGGCCAAACCGTCGAGCGGGCATACCCGGCAGGGGTTCCGCCGACGGGGTTGCAGGGCCGCGCATCCGGGGGCTGCCGCCCCCGGGCGCAGGTCCGGCTGGGGAGCGGAACGGCATGGGAGGGCCGGCCGCAGCGGGTGACAGCCCCGTACGCGAACCCAGACCGGACGGCGCGACGCGGTCCCTGAGTAGGGCCGGGCACGTGAAACCCGGTCCGAACCTGGGTGGACCACCATCCAAGCCTGAGTACTACCCTGTGACCGATAGCGCACCAGTACCGTGAGGGAAAGGTGAAAAGCACCCCGGGAGGGGAGTGAAACAGTACCTGAAACCGTGCGCCCACGAGCAGTCGGAGCACCTATACGGTGTGACGGCGTGCCTTTTGTAGAATGAGCCAGCGAGTCGCTGGCGCGGGGCGAGGTTAACCGAAAGGGAGCCGGAGCGAAAGCGAGCCTTAACAGGGCGACTTGAGTCCCGCGCCGCGGACGCGAAGCCGGGTGAGCTATCCGTGGGCAGGCTGAAGCGGGGGTAAGACCCCGTGGAGGGCCGAACGCACGTCGGTTGAAAACGGCGGCGATGACCTGCGGATAGGGGTGAAAGGCCAATCAAACCCGGAGATATCTCGTTCTCCCCGAAATAGCTTTAGGGCTAGCGTCGCGCGTTCACCGCCGGAGGTAGAGCACCGGATGGACGAGGGGGCTTCGCCGCCTACCGAATCCAACCGAACTCCGAATGCCGGCGGCCCAGAGCGCGGCAGTCAGAGCATGTGGGCTAAGCTGTGTGCTCGAGAGGGAAACAGCCCGGACCGCCCGCTAAGGTCCCCAAGTTCCAGCCGAGTGGCAAAGGATGTGCGTCCGCCCAGACAACCAGGATGTTGGCTTAGAAGCAGCCATGCATTCAAAGAGTGCGTAACAGCTCACTGGTCGAGTGGACATGCGCCGACAATACACGGGGCTAAGCTGGACACCGAAGCGGCGGGATTTTGATTTTCAGAATCGGTAGGGGAGCTTCCCATGGGCGGGGAAGCCGCCGGGCGACCGGCGGTGGAGCGCATGGGAGTGAGAATGCTGGCATGAGTAGCGAGAGACGAGAGAGTAACTCGTCCGCCGTGAACCCGAGGTTTCCTGGGCAAGGCTAATCCTCCCAGGGTCAGTCGGGGGCTAAGGCGAGGCCGGGAGGCGTAGCCGACGCGCAGCAGGCAGACATTCCTGCACCGCGCACGCGGCGCTACGACCGACGGGGCGACGGATGGGGGTGGCTCGGCGGGGTTCTGGACGTCCCCGTGATGGAGCGCGGCCCGCGGACCAGGGAAATCCGGTCCGCACGAGGGCGAGGCTCCGGACGAAGCATCTGAGCGAAGCGAGTGAGCCCGAGGTCCCTAGAAAAACCCCTAGGCAGGCGCGTGCGCGCCCGTACCGCAAACCGACACAGGTGGGTGGGTAGAACATACCGAGGCGATCGGGTCAACCATGGTCAAGGAACTCGGCACAATGGCCCCGTAACTTCGGGAGAAGGGGTGCCCGCGCGTACGTGAACGGACTTGCTCCGGGAGCGGAGGCGGGCCGCAGTGGAGAGGCCCAAGCGACTGTTTACCAAAAACACAGGACTCTGCAGAAGCCGCAAGGCGACGTATAGGGTCTGACGCCTGCCCGGTGCCGGAAGGTCACGCGGAGGAGTTAGCCGCAAGGCGAAGCCCCGAAGCCAAGCCCCGGTAAACGGCGGCCGTAACTATAACGGTCCTAAGGTAGCGAAATTCCTTGTCGGGTAAGTTCCGACCTGCACGAAAGGCGCAACGACTTGGGCGCTGTCTCGACCATGGACCCGGTGAAATTGCACTGGTCGTGAAGATGCGACTTACCCGCGGAAGGACGGAAAGACCCCGTGAACCTTCACTGCAGCTTGGCATTGGCCGCTGGTCCCGCGTGTAGAGGATAGGCAGGAGGCATCGATCCGGAGGCGCCAGCCCCCGGGGAGCCGCCCTTGGAATACTGCCCTCGCGCGACCGGCGTCCTAACCCGAGGCCGTCAACCGGCTCGGGGACCGTGCCAGGCGGGCAGTTTGACTGGGGCGGTCGCCTCCTAAAGGGTAACGGAGGCGCGCGAAGGTCCGCTCGGGACGGTCGGCAACCGTCCTTTTGAATGCAAGAGTACAAGCGGGCTTGACTGCGAGGCCCACAAGCCGAGCAGGTGCGAAAGCAGGCTCTAGTGATCCGGCGGCCCCGAGTGGGTGGGCCGTCGCTCAACGGATAAAAGGTACTCCGGGGATAACAGGCTGATCTTGCCCAAGAGTCCACATCGACGGCAAGGTTTGGCACCTCGATGTCGGCTCATCGCATCCTGGGGCTGAAGTAGGTCCCAAGGGTTGGGCTGTTCGCCCATTAAAGCGGTACGCGAGCTGGGTTCAGAACGTCGTGAGACAGTTCGGTCCCTATCCTCCGTGGGCGCAGGAGAATCGATGGAGGCTGCCCCCAGTACGAGAGGACCGGGGTGGACGCACCTCCGGTGAACCGGTTGTCGACCAACGGCACGGCCGGGTAGCCGCGTGCGGCGCGGATAACCGCTGAAGGCATCTAAGCGGGAAGCCGTTCCAGGGATTAGTTCTCCTTCCGGTAAGGGCCCAGGTAGACTACCTGGTCGATAGACGGCAGGTGCAAGGCTGGCGACAGCCTCAGCCGAGCCGCACTAATCGCCCGAGCTCTTCCGGAACCGCACCTCGCGGCCCGCGGGACCCAGCGCTCATGCGCGCGGTCCGGGCACGAGGATGCCCCCGAGTCGACTCCTCCTATGCGCCATGCGGCCCCCAGGGCACGTGAGTAGACACCCGGACACCGTAACGGTGGGCGCCGCCCACCGGTCAGCGGCCAGAGCATGGGGGGCACGCCCGGTCCCGTTCCGAACCCGGAAGCTAAGCCCCATCGCGCCGAGAGTACTGCGGGGTGAGCCCGTGGGAGGCCAGGGCGCCGCTGACCGGTGGACGGCACCGAGCCGTCAACGAAACTGAAGAAGGGGGAGGCCTCGCGGCCTCCCCCTTTTTTGCGTTAACACTTCAAAATAAAGTCGCATTTCACCTGTAACCCGGTTGGGCTTATGGGTGATGAGCTTTTATTTAAAGACAATACATCGAATCACAAGGGCAACCGCTATGACCACAATGATCAAAAGCAGGAATTGGAGTCGATGCTGTTTACGTCGTTTACTTGATGAAACGAAGATCGTTTTCCCTTGTTTTGGCGTTTCGAGATAACGAGCCGAATGCGTTAAGGTTTGCTTGGGTCGAGGACCTCTTTGCTGCCGAGTTATGCGCGTTTCCGTCGGGTCGTCATTGATTGCGCTGTTTTTTGATAACGGTGCATCTTTCAGATATACGGGATCGCCCGATGCGACGCCCATATGTTTACGTCCCGTTTGGGCATCCTCGAGTGTTTGATATCGATTTCTCGTCACATACTCGGGCTCCGGATCATTAATGGGCTCTTGCGAGATGTGGGGGCGATGGAACCGTGGCGGCTGCGTGGAAGTATCTTCCCCCTGCGTCGGCATAAATATTTTGTTCTGGTTTTGGTCGTCCATGATGCCCTTTAGCTCGTTACCAACAACGTGTACGCGCTCATTGTAAGCCCCTTGTTATTTGTAGCTGCGAACATACTCGTTATTTAAGCTCTGGTTCAAAGAACCTTAACCTTACTAAAACCTGAGTCATTCACACTTAGATATGCTTATATTACAGGACTCAAAAAACTTTATAGTCGATGTATATATAAGCACTGGGTGGGCATATATAAGAGCGTCAAAAGAAGTCCCAGTCACCTAGAAGATGGCTCGGCAGTCCTAAAAGGAGTGGTAAACATGGCAAGCATGGTTCCTTATCGTTCGGTTTTTGGCGTTCGTCCTTCTGCTAGCTCGCTGTTCGATCTGTTTGATGATATGACCGACCTTGCAAACAACTCGATTGCTTCCAAGGCGTTTCCCGTTGACGTTGAGGATAAGGGCGATGGCTATGAGGTCAAGGCCTATCTGACCGGTGTCGCCAAGGATGACATCGATGTCGAGCTCAATGAGGGCCGTCTGTCCATTAGCGTGAACGTTGTGGAGGACGAGGAGAACGAGGGCAAGAACTACCTGCAGAAGGAGTTTAGCTCGTACAGCGCGACGCGTGGCGTATATCTGAAGGACGCTTCGAGCGAGGGTCTCTCTGCTAAGTATGCTGACGGCATCCTCACCGTTACGGTACCTAAGATCGTCGAGAAGAAGAACGTTACGAAGATCTCCATTGACTAGCTTCGTTGGTGTTCTGCGCTATTAAAAGGCAGCAAAAGGGGCTGGGAAGCGATTCCCGGCCCCTTTTGCTGCCTAGGACAGTCTATTGAATGGTTACTGGCCGGTGCTGGCTGGCGGGGCGTATCGAGAGTATTCGCGATCCGTGGAGAAGGGTGGCGGAGCTGCCGACCTCGTCATCCAGAGTTGCGGCTAGAGCTTTGGCATAGCTTTTGACGGTTAGGCTTGGACGATTATTGTCCTGGCTGATGTGCATGGCGATGAGCTGCTCGGTTCGATCGGTGACGAGCCCACGCGCTGCGTCGGCGGCCTGGTCGTTAGAGAGATGGCCTTTTGCAGATAAAATTCGCTCTTGGAGGAAGCGGGGGTAATCCCCTTGGCGCAGCATGGCCACATCGTGGTTGCTCTCGAGTGCAAGAACTCGGCAGTCTTCGAGGGTGTCTATAGCTTGTTTGGTTAGCTCTCCGGTGTCGGTAGCAAAGCCAATGGAGTCATCGAGAGTGTCGAATCGATAACCGACAGGATTGATGACATCATGCGATGTTGGGTAGGTTCGCATGCGGATGCCGGCAATGGAAAGCGTGTCGCCGGGGTCAAATTCCTCTACGGGTAGATGTGCGAGGGTTTCTTTGCACGAAAGCGTGCCCCTGCTGGCAAAGAGGGGGCCGTGCCAGTGCTTGCACCAGACATCGAGGCCCTTGATGTGATCGCTATGCTCATGAGTAATGAGAAGAGCCGAGACGTTGTCTGTCGAGAGCCCCAGTTCTGCCATGCGCTTTAATGTCTCGCGGCGAGACAGTCCGTCATCGACCATAATGAGCCCCTGCGGGCCCTCAATGAGTGCGCAGTTGCCTTTAGAGCCACTGCCGAGGATATGAAGGTGCAGACGAGACATAAGATTCCAAAGGATACAATGGGTGCGGACGAATAGAGGAGGAAGCGAATGCCAACGGTATCACAGCATTACGGACACCATGCCGTGCCCGGGGCAGTCGATGAGACCCGAACGAGGCAGCAGGCTGCTCCTGTCGTGCTCATGGTATCAGGCGGCGCGGACTCGACGGCACTGCTTCTTATGGCGTGCACATCAAAGCTGGATATCCAAGACGGACGCGGTGTTGCCCCCATTGCTCGCGAGCGCCTGCATGTGCTGCATGTAAACCACCATCTGCGCGGCAAGGCGTCCGATGGCGACGAGGCCTTTGTGCGTGAGCTCTGCGCGAAATATGGTTTACCGCTGTGCGTGGAGCACGCTTATTTTGATGGGGAGTCGGGCAATGTTGAGGCCGCGGCCCGCGAGGTGCGCTATGCCGCGGCGCGGAGGTATGTCCGCGAGCTCTGCGCCCAGACGGGGGCACCGCGAACGGCGGCTCGTATCTGCACCGCGCACACGTCTTCGGATCGCGCGGAAACGTTTATGATGAACGCGATTAAGGGTTCGGGGCCCGCTGGCCTATCGAGCATTCCTCGCCGGAGGAATATCGTGGTGCGTCCCTTGCTCGACCTAACTCATGGCGAGCTCGTGGGCTATCTACAGGTACATGGTCAGCCGTGGCGTGAAGACGAGAGCAATGAGGATATCTCGTATCTGCGAAACTACGTGCGCCATCGAGTGATGCCGGTGGTGGCGCAGCGCAACGCGAGCGTCTGCAAGACGATTGGCGCCGCCTGCGAGATCTTAGGCGATGAGGACGCGTTTTTGTCTCAGCTTTCGGCACAGGCGTTTCGAAGCTGCCTGCGTAAGGAGGCGGCGGGCGCGCTGGTGCTCGATGCCAGGCGCCTTGCTGCGGCCGAGGTGGTAATCGCGCGGCGCATCGTGCGGCTGGCGATTAAGCGCATCGACCCCGATGCTCGGCCGGAGATGCGGCATGTGGAGCGCGTGCTCGCCTGCGTTGCCGAGGGTGCGGGGTCGGTCACACTCCCGGCGGGAATTGATGCGCGCGTGGAGTTTGGCATGCTGGCACTCAAGGCCCCGGCGGCGCGCGAGGGCTTAGTTGCCGACTGGATCTCCGTTCCCGGGCGCCTGTCGTTGGGAGCGGGGCGTATGCTGGTGGCCGAGCCGATGGCCGTCGAGCCGGGATGCGATGTCGTGCATCGAGCCCGCGAGCTTGTGGCTGCTGGAGAGGTGGCCGCTATCGTGGATGCGGCGGCCTTGGGCTTTGCCGACCGCGATAGCGATCGGATGCTCGCCGGCTCGTTCGGAGAGATTCCCGCTGAGGCTCGATCGGCGCGCTTGTGGGTGGATAACCCTGTGCCGGGGGATGTGATGTGCCCGCTGGGAATGAGTGGTCGAAGCAAGAAAGTGTCCGACCTGCTCAACGAGGCGCGCATTCCCGTTTCCGAACGCTCTGGCGTGCCCGTGGTAAGAACGGCTCCGGGAGGAGCCGTGGTGTGGGTCGCGGGCGTTCGGGCCGACGAGCGTTTTAAATGCACGGCCGCAACGCGCGTGGCATATCTGCTCCGCGTAGTCGATGCGGAATAGTGACTTGTGCCTACTATTCTGTGCGACGTTGACGGTATTCCCGCGCTGATGGCGCACGGGCTGGTAAATATACCCCGTGCGCTGCTAGAATGTGTAGTTCGCGTCCATACGGCGGTGTGTGGGCGATAAGCACAAGAAAGGGTTGTCATGGCTTCTCAACATCCGGATATCGAGAAGGTTCTGTTTACGCAGGAGGATATCGACGGTATCGTCTCTCGCCTAGGCGAGCAGATTACTCGCGACTACGCGGGTAAGGATCTGGTGCTGATTGCGGTCCTGCGCGGCGCCGTGGTCTTTATGGGCGACCTGATGCGTAAGATCGAGCTGCCGACCAACATCGATTTCATGGCTGTTTCGAGCTACGGCGACGGTGTGAAGTCCTCGGGTATCGTGCGTATCATTAAGGACCTGGATATCGACATCCGCGGTCGCGACGTGCTGATCGTCGAGGACATTCTGGACTCGGGCCTGACGCTCAAGTATCTGATGAAGAACCTCGAGAGCCGCAAGCCCGCTTCTCTGGAGGTCGCCGCCTTCCTGTGGAAGGACGTTGAGGACCGCGTCTCGGCCATCACGCCCAAGTATGTTGGAACCCATTGCCCCGATGCCTTTGTGGTGGGCTACGGCCTCGACTATGCCGAGCGCTATCGCAACCTTCCGTATCTGGGCATTTTGAAACCGGAGGTTTATTCGTAAGATGCCCGACGACCGTAACGACAACAATTCCCAGACTCCCCGGGACCCAAAGATCCCGGGGATGCCCGGAGGCAAGAAGCCCACGCGTACGGGCTGGCTGTATTTTCTTTTGGCTTGCGCGCTTCTGGGCTATGCCTTCTTTAATATGGGCTCCGGCTTTGCCAGCTCCAGCAATACCGTTAAGCTCGCGACGAGCGAGATGGTCAGCGCCATCAAGCAGGATCGCGTCGAAGATCTGACCTATACGGTTCAAGACGGAAGCGTGACGGGTCATTACTGGAAGACAAAAAAGGACAAGGGCGATACGAGCGAGCTCAAGAGCTTCTCCTCGACCTATGTCGGCTCCGATTCGCTTGCCGAGCTCATGGCGGAGCACCCCGATACCAAGTACATCGTCAACACCAACGATCCCGATTTTTGGGGCGACTTGGCGATGAGTGTGCTTCCGACGATCGCCCTTATCGCCATCATGTTCTACTTTATGCGCCAGATGATGGGCGCCAACAACAGGAACATGCAGTTTGGCAAGACCAACGCCAAGACCAACGAGGCCACACGCCCCAAGGTCAAGTTTGAAGACGTTGCCGGCGTGGACGAGGCAGTCGAGGAGCTCGAGGAGATCCGCGACTTTTTGAGCGATCCGGACCGCTATCGCAAGCTGGGCGCCAAGATCCCGCGTGGCGTGTTGCTGGTGGGCCCTCCGGGTACCGGTAAAACGCTGCTGGCCAAGGCCGTTGCCGGCGAGGCGGGCGTGCCGTTCTTTAGCATCTCGGGTTCCGACTTTGTCGAGATGTTCGTGGGTGTCGGCGCCAGCCGTGTGCGTGACCTCTTTAAGGAGGCCAAGTCCCAGGCCCCGTCGATCATCTTCATCGATGAGATTGATGCCGTGGGACGTCAGCGCGGAGCCGGTCTGGGCGGCGGTCACGACGAGCGCGAGCAGACGCTCAACCAGCTGCTGGTCGAGATGGACGGTTTTGAGGAGAGCGAGTCGGTCATCCTGATCGCTGCGACCAACCGCCCCGACATTCTGGATCCGGCGCTGCTGCGTCCCGGCCGTTTTGACCGTCAGGTTACGGTCGACCGTCCGGATGTGAAGGGCCGCGAGCAGATCTTGCGCGTGCATGCCGAGAACAAGCCGATGGACGAGGACGTTAAGTTTGAGAAGCTCGCCCAGATGACCGTTGGCTTTACTGGTGCCGATTTGGCGAACCTGCTCAACGAGTCTGCGCTGCTGGCCGCTCGCCGTCATCGTTCCGTGATCTCGATGGACGAGGTCGAGGAATCGATGGAGCGCGTGATTGCCGGACCGCAGCGCAAGGGTCGCGTGATGACCGAGGCCGAGCGCACCACGATTGCCTACCACGAGAGCGGTCACGCCCTGGTGGGCCACATCCTGGAGCACTCCGATCCGGTCCACAAGATCTCGATCGTCAGCCGCGGTCAGGCTCTGGGCTACACGCTGCAGCTTCCGCAGGAGGACCACTTCCTCAAGACCAAGAACGAGATGCTCGACGAGCTCGCCGTGTTCTTGGGCGGTCGCGTTGCCGAGGAGCTCATGTGCGATGACATTACGTCGGGCGCGAGCAACGATCTGGAGCGCGCGACCAAGATGGCGCGCGAGATGGTCACGCGCCTGGGCATGAGCGAGGAACTGGGCACGCAAGTGTTTGGTGAGGCGCAGCATCAGGTATTCCTGGGCCGCGATTACGCTGATCACCAGGATTACTCCGAGGAGACGGCGCGCCGTATCGATATCGAGGTTCAGCGCATCATGCGCGAGGCCCATCGTCGTGCGGTCGAGATCCTGGACGCCCGTCGCGATCAGCTCGATCTGATGGCGAAGGTGCTGCTTGAGCGCGAGACCGTCGAAGGCGACGCCGTGAACGCCCTGCTCGACAACGAGTGGGATGCCTACCTTGAGCGCGAGGGCGATATCCTGGCGGCCAAGGAGGAGCGCAACGCCAAGGCTGCCGGTATGCCGACCAAGAAGCGTGCGCCTCGCATGAGCGAGGAAGAGCTGGCGGCAGACGCCGCGGCTTTTGCGCAGGCGGCCATGCAGGAGGATGCCGAAGCCGCATCCGATGATGCTGACGATGACCATGCCGTCGTCGATGTCGATGACGATGTCGACACCGACAAATAGTCTTTGTGGCGAAAGCCTCCGCGGGGAAACCTGCGGAGGCTTTTTCTTTTGAGCGATATGGGGCCGTCTGTTGATTGGGGACAGACTTAAATGAGCGTTTTCACGCATTTAAGTCTGTCCCCAATCAACATTGCTGCGGCACTTTGCTCAACTAAAGCGTACAATAGCGCCTATGCGAAAGGGGAACAGATGATCAACGAAACGATGTATGCTCGCGGTGCGGAAAGCTCCATCATCCGCGAGATCTTTAGCTATGGTCTTGAGCGCAAGGCACAGATCGGTGCGGAGAACGTATTCGATTTTTCGCTGGGCAACCCGAGTGTTCCGGCGCCGGCTGCCGTGGCGGAGTCCATTAAGAAGGCCTTGGGGCTGCCGAGTGACCAGTTGCACGGCTACACCCCCGCTCCGGGCCTGCCGCAATGTCGAGCAGCCGTCGCCGAATCGCTCAACCGCCGCTTTGGAACGAACTATGAGGGTAAGGACGTCTTTATGACGGTGGGTGCCGCGGCTTCGCTCACCTGTACGCTCAACGCCGTTACGAACCCGGGCGACGAGGTTATTGTTATCGCCCCGTACTTTCCGGAGTATCGCGTTTGGATTGAGAAGGCCGGCTGCACGTGTGTTGTGGCGCCTGCTGATGAAGACACGTTCCAGCTGAGCGTGGACAACGTGCTCAAGGCGATCACCGACAAGACGGCAGCCGTCATTATCGACTCGCCCAACAACCCGACCGGTGCCGTATATACGCGCAACACGCTGACGCGACTGGCCAATGTTCTGCGCGAGGCCAACGCTCAGCGCGATCCCGAGAATCCGATTATGCTCATCTCGGATGAGCCGTACCGCGAGATCGTGTACGGTGCCGAGGTGCCTTGGGTGCCCTCGATCTACGAGCACACCATCGTGTGCTACTCGTATTCCAAGTCGCTGTCGCTGCCGGGTGAGCGCGTGGGGTGGATCTTGGTTCCCAACACCAATCCGCAGGCTGCCCGTCTGATGCCGGCTGTTGCGGGTGCTGCCCGTACGCTGGGTTTTGTATGCGCACCGGCGCTCTTCCAGCGTGTGATCATCGATTGCATCGATGAGCCGAGTGACGTTGAGGCCTATGCACGCAACCGCACGGTGCTTACCGATGCATTGGCGGAGTACGGCTACCCGTATGTTGAGCCGGATGGCGCGTTCTACCTATGGGTGAAAGCACTGGAGCCCGATGCGAACGCCTTCTGCGAGCGTGCAAAGAAGTATGAGCTGCTTGCGGTTCCCTCGGACAGCTTTGGTATGCCGGGCTGGTTCCGCCTGGGCTATTGCGTGAGCTACGAAACGATTGTCAATTCGCTACCCGCTTGGAAACAGTTGGCGGACGAGTATCGTTAAAAGTAAAGCGCTCTGCCTATAATGTTTTACGTGAAACGGGGTTTGGTGTTAAGCCGGACCCCGTTGTCATGGACGTTGTGTCTTTGGGATGGAGTGGTTTTACGACTATCGAAGGCTATGCGTACAATGAATATAAGCGACGGCCGTGCCAGATAAGGAGACCTGATGCCCTACCTGCTTTCTTGTGACATTCATACCCATACGATGTTCTCTGCGCATGCATATTCGACCATTGAGGAGAATGTGTACTGGGCGGCAGAGCGTGGTCTGCAGGTACTCGGATCTGCCGACCATCTGAGCTCTATGGTTACGGCTTGCCCCAATGACCTGCGCAGTTACCAATTCTTTATCAACCAGGATATCTGGCCGCGCATTTGGAGCGGCGTGCTGGTGCTGCGTGGTGCCGAGGCCGATATCGTTTCGCTGGACGGAAGCCTGTTTGGCGAGGACACTCCTGTCACGCTCGATATCGCCGGCGATTCGTACAGCCGTCAGCATTCGCTGTTCGATTTGGTTACGCGTAATTTGGATTATTTGGTTGCAAGCGTGCATAATCCGCAGATTGCTGAGGGCGCGACGCTCGCCCAGACAACCGAGATGTATATCAATGCCTTGGAACACCCCAAGGTATTCATGCTGGGCCACGCGGGGCGCTCGGGCGTGCCGTTCGATATCGATGAGGTGCTGCTGGCGGCCAAGGCCAAGCACAAGATTATCGAGATCAACAACCATAGTCTTGAACACGGTGTCGACACTGAGCATTGGGCCGTATGCCGCAAGATCGCCGAGCGCTGCGCCGAGCTGGGCGTGGGTATTGGCGTGTCGACCGATGCCCACATTGGCATGGCCATTGGCAAACTCGATCACGCGCGCAAGATGCTTGACGAGATTCACTTCCCGCTGGATTTGATCGTGACGCGCGACCGCGAGACGCTGCTGCGCGAGATGGCGGCAGCCGGCGTGTGTGACCTGCGCAAGGGGATGTAGCGGAGTTCATAAACCAAGCGAAGGGGGCGGTCTAGACGGGCCGCCCCCTTTCTTGTCTCGAAAATCTACCGGGGTGGATTAGCGGCGCTCGAGGACCGCTACGGTTTCGGTGTGGTCGGTATGGGGGAACATGTCGACGGGCGTGATCTTGAGCAGGCGATAGCCTCCGTCGAGGAGCTGGTGCAGGTCGCGCTCTTGGGTCACGGGGTTGCAGCTGATATAGGTGATGCGGCGCGGCTTAAGTGCGCAGGCGGCTTCGAGGAACTCGGGTGTGGAGCCGGCGCGCGGCGGGTCGATGGAGAGAACGTCAACGCGCTCGTTGTTATCGGCAGCGTCCAGGATGTAATCGGTGGCGTCGTCGGCCATAAACCAAGCGCTGCGGGTGAGGCCGTTGAGCTCGGCATTGCGGCGTGCGTCGGCAATGCCCGCCGGGTTGCGCTCCACACCGAGCAGCATGATGCCGATACCCTTGTTCTGGGCTTCTTTAGCTGCGCAAAGACCGATGGTGCCGCTGCCGCAGTAGGCATCCATAAGCACATCGCCCTGGCGCAGATCCATGCCATCGATAGCGAGCTGGTAGAGCAGCTCGGTCTGCTGCGGGTTGGTCTGGTAGAACGCGGTAGGGGAGATATCGAATTCGCAACCGAGCAGCTGGTCGCGCATGCACTCGGCGCCATAGACGATACGAGTCTCCTCACCCAAGATGGCGTTACCGGGGCGTCCGTTGATGTTTTGGGCAACGGTGACGATATGCGGATCGAGTGCGGCGACAGCCTCAAAGAACTCCTGCGCATGCGGCAAGTCGCGCTGAGCGGTCACGAGGGTGACCATAATCTGGTCGGTACGCCAACCGCAGCGAACGACGGCATAGCGGAGCAGCCCCAGATGCTTGTCTTCGTTAAAGGCAGGAATATGCAGACGTTCGGCCTCGCGAGCGATGCCGTTGAGAATCTGGCGGGCTCCCGGCGCCTCGACGGGGCATTCGGGCACGGCAACGATTCTGTGCGAACCGCGCTCAAAGAAGCCGCAGCGGACAGCGCCCTCCTTGCCGGGAGCAAAGGGGGTGGCAGCCTTATGACGAAAACCACGCGGCGCAGGATACTTTCCCGGGTCGCCCAAGGTGACACCCATACCACGAATGGGGTCGACAGCAATGCCCTCACGCTCGCAAAGCGAGGCAAAAAGTTCCTCCATAGCAGTCTGCTTGGCGGCGAGCTGCTTCTTATAAGGACGATTGAGCGCCGTGCACCCACCGCAGGCTTTCATGATGGAACAGGGAGACTTGGGGTCCACAGCCTTACGCGCAGGCGAAACCTGATCTTTATGCGAACGCTTGGAGCGAGTCTGAGGTGCCTTGTCCCCGCTCCGACGAGAGCCGGGACGCTTGGCCTTAGCCTTGCCCTTGGCCGATTTGCTTTTTGCGGCTTTAGAAGACTTGGATTTCGTAGAAGATTTCTCCTCCTTTGACCCCTCAGCCGCTTCCACCAAAGCACGACGAGCCCTACGCTCCGCACGAGATTCTGCCATCAATAACTCCACTAATTCATGAATTTAAGCTGCAAGTATTGTACCGTGCCAAGCCAGCAGACGATATGCAAGCGGTTTATTCGTGTCAGTGATAAGCCCAACGACGGTTGCCCGCCGCGTGAGGGGTGTGGGGGGTTAAGTTTATCGCGAGTTCCGCACGAACAGGAGGCCACTTAATGTGGCCTCCGTCGTGAGCAGGACTGTAGAGCAGGAAACTTAACCCCCCACACCCCTCACGCGGCGGGCAAACTCGCCTTGTGCTCTATCACGCTAAAGTGTATGATTCTGAACGTTACATGACTCACTTTACTTAACTAAAGTGCCACCAAGGGGGAATACCATGAATACCGATATGTCTCGTCGTCAGTTTGTTGGTCTAGCCGGCTCGTTTGCCACGGTGCTTGGCCTTGGTCTTGTCGGCTGCGGCGGTGGTGCCGGCAAGGGCTCCGCTGCTGGTTCTGCCGCGGCCAAGGATGTGAAGGGTGCTGCGGAGTCCAAGAAGCTCGTGGTGGGCTTTGATAAGTCCTATCCTCCGTACGGCTTTGTGGGCGACGATGGTGAGTACACCGGCTTTGATCTCGATCTGGCCAAGGCTGTTGCCGATAAGCAGGGCTGGGAGGTCAAATACGAGGCCATCGATTGGGATGCCAAGGACACGCTGCTCAACTCGGGTGCCATCAACTGCATCTGGAACGGCTTTACCATGGAGGGCCGCGAGGACGATTACACGTTCTCCGAGCCGTACATGCTCAACGAGCAAGTGCTCGTGGTCAAGAAGGACGCGGGTATCAAGAGCTGGGACGATCTCGCTGGCAAGACCGTGATCACTCAGACCGATTCCGCTGCGCAGGATGTGCTCGAGGGCGACCAGAAGGATCTGGCCGCGACGTTTGCCACGCTCGATACCATCGGCGAGTACAACACGGCCTTTATGCAGCTCGAGAGCGGCGCGGTCGATGCCGTGGCTTGCGACCTTTCGATTGCCCAGTATCAGCTTGCCGCCAAGCCCGATGCCTATACGCAGCTCGACAAGCCGCTGTCCAGCGAGCACTACGCCGTCGGCTTTAAGAAGGGCGACACCAAGTCCGCCGATGCCGTGACCGAGTCGCTCAAGGCGCTCTACGAGGACGGTGCGGTCAAGGACCTGTGCGATAAATATGCAGAATACGGTCTTTCCTTCGACAACTGGGTTCTGAAATAGCGGCTTTCCCAGGCACCCGATTTTGCCGCTCAAACCGTCGCTTGCGTACATTTAGTACGCGGCGCTCCTCTTTCACGGCAAACTCGGGCACCTGGAAAACCCGCTTTAGCATTGGGTTCGCTGTTCCGTTACTGTGAAAGAGAGCTTGGGTTGTCTATTCAGGTCATGATGCAGATGCTTGGCCAGGGATTCTTGGTCAGTTTGCAGCTGTTTGTGCTGACGCTGCTGGGGTCGATTCCGCTGGGAATCCCCGTGGCGTTTATGCGCATGAGCAAAATTGCGCCGCTCCGCTGGATTGCGCGCATCTACATTTCGGTCATGCGCGGTACGCCGCTCATGCTGCAGATGTTTGCCATCTACTTTGCCCCGTACTACGTGTTTGGCATTTCGCTCACGCCCGATTCCAAGTGGACGGCGTGCGTCGTGGCGTTCATCATCAACTACGCCGGTTACTTTGCCGAGATCTATCGCTCGGGCTTGCAGTCCATTCCGCGCGGTCAATACGAGGCTGCCGAGGTGCTGGGCTATTCGCGCGTGCAGACGTTTCTGTATATCGTGATGCCGCAGGTCGCCAAGCGTATTCTGCCGGCGATGGGCAACGAGATCATCACGCTGGTCAAGGACACGTCGCTGGCGTTTGCCATTGGCGTGGGCGAGATGTTCTCGACGGCCAAGGCGCTGGTTGCCTCGCAGGTGAGCATGGTGCCGTTTGCGATTGCGGCGCTGATTTACTGGGTCTTTAACTTTGTGGTCGAGATGCTGCTGGGTGCCGCCGAAAAGAAGCTGGACTATTATCATGACTAACTCAGTGATGAAAATCGAAAGCGCGCGCAAGGCGTTTGGCGGCAATGAGGTGCTCAAGGATATCTCACTCGAGGTAAAGCGTGGCGAGGTCGTGGCGATTATCGGGCCTTCGGGCGGCGGTAAGTCCACGCTGCTGCGCTGTGCCACGCTGCTCGAGACACTCGACGGAGGCTCGCTCTCGTTTGGCGACCTTGCCGTTGCGACGGATGCGGGATCGGGCGCGGTCTATGCGAAGGGCGATGTGCCCAAGCAGGCGCGCTCGCGATTCGGCCTGGTGTTCCAAAATTACAATCTGTTCCCGCACTATACGGTGATGAAAAACATTACCGATGCCCCGATCCACGTGCTCAAGCGCCCGCGCGAGCAGGCGGAGGCGCGTGCGCGTGAGTTGATTGTGCAGATGGGGCTTACGGGCAACGAGAACAAGGTGCCGTGTGAGCTTTCCGGCGGTCAGCAGCAGCGCGTGAGTATTGCCCGCGCCCTGGCACTCGATCCGGAAATCTTATTCTTTGACGAGCCGACTTCGGCGCTCGATCCCGAGCTGACGGCCGAGGTGCTGCGTGTCATTAAGGACCTGGCGGCGCAGAATATGACGATGGTAATCGTGACCCACGCAATGCAGTTTGCGCGCGATGTTGCCGACCGCGTGGTCTTTATGGACGGCGGTCGCATTGTCGAGGAGGGATCTGCCGAGCAGGTTATCGACCATCCGCGCGAGCAGCGCACGCGTGAGTTCTTGAGCCGTATCGAGGGATAGACTCAGGTATTTACTCAACTATTAATTGAGGCGAAGCCGCCACAGGTCTTACGGTCTGTGGCGGCTTTTTGTTTACATCGACGGGGTTCAATAATTGCCCCACAAGCTTGTCTCTTCCTCTCGCCGTCTGTATTCATACGCGTGCCGAAAGGTGTGCATGGATGGGCGGCTGCAAGGGTAGGGTGGTGGCATAGGACATTTGGAGGGTGAGTCGGCTCGGCTGCCGACCATGCTGCTCCCGGGATGGCACCGACCGCGAACTCTCCCCGTTGGCGTCGCGCAATGCGCGCGGCCCTGCAAGGAGGTCATCATGGGTGCTCCCAAGACCGGTAACGTAAGGAACGTGGTGCTCGTAGGCCAAGGCGGGGTGGGCAAGACTTCACTCGCCGAGGCCATGCTCCACCTTTCCGGCAAGACCGCCCGCCTGGGCGGCCACGACGGCACCAAGCCTACGCTCGACTATGACCCTGAAGAGGTCAAGCGTGCATTTTCCATCTCGACGACCATCGCGCCGATCGACTGGAAGGGCGCGCGCATCAATGTGCTTGATGCCCCGTGCTACCCCGATTTTATCGGCGACGCCTTTGCCGCGATGAGCGTCTGCGAGACGGCTCTGTTTGTGGTCGACGCCGAGGCCGGCCCACAGCCTACGACGGTTAAGCTCTGGTATGCCGCCGAGGACCTGCGTCTGGCGCGTGCGGTGTTCGTAAACCGCCTGTCGCGCTCCGAGGCCAGCTTTGCGACCACGATGGACCTGCTGCAAGAGCGCTTTGGCACGCGCCTGGGCGCCGTGACCCTTCCCTGGGGCGAGGGCGAGGACTTTGACGGCATTATCGACCTGGTGCGCATGAAGGCGCGCCACTGCAACGGCACCGAAGCCGTTGAGTCGGAGATTCCCGAGGAGTATCGTGCCCAGGCCGAGGAAGCCCATGACCATCTGTGCGAGTTGGTGGCCGAGGCCGACGATGAGCTGATGATGAAGTACCTGGAAGGCGAGGAGACGCTGACGCAGGAGGAGCTTGAGGGCTTGCTGTCGAAGGCGATTGCCGAGCGCATCTTTGTGCCGGTCTTTGCGGGCGATTGCATTAAGGAGCAGGGCGTCAACTCGCTGATGGACGACATCGCGACGTACTTCCCGGCGCCGACCGACTACGGCGAGATGCCGCTTATCGACGGCGATTCGCTTAAGATCTCGAGTGACGATGATCGTCCGGTGGCGTTTGTGTTTAAGACGCTGGCCGATCCGCAGCAGGGTCGCATCAGCTTTATCAAGGTGCTGACGGGCACGCTTGAGCCGGGCCTTGAGCTGATCAACGCGCGTACCCGCAAGAGCGATCGTCTGGCCCACCTGTATGTGATGTGCGGCCGCGATATGACCGAGGTTGGCCACGCTTATGCCGGTGACATCATCGTGGCACCCAAGCTGGCGGCCGAGACGGGCGATACGCTCTCGATTACCGGCAAGGTCGAGGCTGCGGCGTTTAAGTTCCCCAACTCGCAGTACCGCATTGCCATCGAGGCCGAGAATCGCGGGGACGAAGAGAAGCTCTACACGTTTATCGAGAAGGCCTGCAAGGCTGATCCGACCATGAGCATCGACCGCGACGAGGAGACTGGCCAGACCATTATCTCCGCCGTTGGCGAGGCGCAGGTTTCGGTGCTACTCAACCGTCTGGAGGATCGCACCAAGGTTGCTGCCAAGAGTGTGCCGATCCGCATTCCGTATCGCGAGACCATTCGCCGTACGGCAAGTGCCCAGGGCCGCCATAAGAAGCAGACCGGCGGCGCCGGTCAGTACGGCGACTGCTGGCTGCGCGTGGAGCCGCTCATTGGGCCCGACGGCACGAGCGATGGCTATGAGTTTGTGGACGAGGTCGTGGGCGGCCGCATTCCGCGCTCGCTGATTCCCGCCGTGGACAAGGGCGTCCAGGAGACCATGAAGGACGGCATCATTGCCGGCTATCCGCTCACGGGCATTCGCGTGGCTGTGTACGACGGCTCGTATCACAGCGTCGACTCCAACGAGATGGCGTTCCGCGCGGCGGCTCGCATCGGCCTGCGCAAGGCATGCGCCGATGCCGACCCGGTGGTGCTGGAGCCCATCGAGGAAATCACGGTGACAATCCCCGAGAGCTACGCCGGTGCCGTGATGGGTGACATCTCGGCCTCGCGCGGTCGCGTGACGGGTATGGAGACCGATGAGCGCGGCGACACCGTGGTCATTGCCCAGGCCCCGCTGGCCGAGCTGACGGATTATTCGACGCGCCTGCGCTCTATCACGCGCGGCACGGGCGACTTTACCATGAAGCCCGCAGGCTATGAGCAGGTGCCTTATGACGTTCAGGCCAAGCTGGTCGAGCGCTATGAGGAGGGCCGCGCCAAGTAGCGCGTGGCGTTGCCCGCAACATGCATGCCGATGCAAGGGCCGCTCTGGGCAATCCAGGGCGGCCCTTTTTGATCCCTGGGGGACGGAGGAAAACGGATCATTTTAGGTTTTGGGGCAGCCTGGTCGGCGCTAGTCTCCGGATGTCTGGTTGCGGCCGGTGGCGTAGTCGATCTGCACATGCGGCTGCAGGTTGTAGCAGTACACGTGGAAGCACAGGATCTTGCCGTGGTCCTCGATTGATTGTGCTTCCAGGCGAACGCCACGACAGACGAGTTCCTCTTCGTTGTACATGGGCGTGACACGGTAGAGCACGTGGTTGCCCGTGTCGTGGATGTAGCCGAGAATCTGCTCCTCGAAAGGCAGCATACCCGTCTCGTTGAGATAGCGCGTACCGGTGAGGAGATTTTTGCGGTTGGCGTTTTCGCCGCAGAGCGACCAGGCTATAAGGTGGCAGCGGTTATAGAGGCTCTGGCCGGGGATAAAGTCGTAGCGCTGCTGGTGCCATCCGGCGGGGTGGATGCGCGAGATATCGCCGCGCTTTCCCTGTCCGAGCGACTCGGGGCCTACGCAGGCGAGCGCTTTGCGAGTGCGGCCCAGGCTGTCGAGCTTGGAGAATTTCTTAAAGCAGCCCTCTTCGGTGGCGCGATCGTATTCATCGAGTGTGAATGACGGCGTGCCGAGCGGGTGCGTGCTGTTGGCGCGAAGGGCAACGTAGGGGTTGCCGGCGTAGTCGGGAATGCTGCTGAGATATACGCCGCGGGCGCGGTTGAGATCGGGGTTTTCGACCTCGTCGATGGGGGTGACGTTTGAAGAGGCATCGTCAGCGGTGTCGGTCGTGGCGGATTCAGAGCCATCGCCGGAGTCCTGATCATCTTCGGAGTCCGTGGAGCTCGCTGTTCCCGATTCGAGCCGGGCTACCAAGTCCGCTTCGTCGTCGGTGCGGTTGGGGCTCTCGCTTTGCTTCTCGGCCAGAGCCGCCGCCTGTTCATCGCTTTGCGGCGAGAGCAGCTTGGGAGCTCCGTCGAGCGATCCCGTAAACAGCGCAAACCCCAGCACCACGGCGGTGCCGATGGAAAGTACTTGCTTGTAGGCGGACTTGCGCGACATTGAGGCTCCTGGAGGGACGGTTGGGAATCTACCAGTCTAGCAGGAGCCGGCAGGGGCCGTTCTATCGAACAAATACTTAAGATTTGGGACAAACACTACTGATTAATTTGTCTCGCGGTCTAGATCGAGGTGGAGTCGAGCCAGTTGAGCTTGCACTCGAGAATGCGCTGCTCGCCGGGTTCGCTGCTGCCGTCAAGTAGGGCGAGCAGCATCTCGGCTGCTTCGCGACCTTCCTGGTCGACGGGCTCGATGATGGTGGAGACGGTCGGTGTGGTGAGATTAGTCCAGTCTTCGCAGTTGAGTCCCAAAAGGCCGATTTGCTGCGGAAGCAGATGGGCCATGGGCTGAAGTGCCTTGTAGACGCGGGGGAGCGCCCATTGGTTTTGGACAAAGATGAGCGTACGCTTGGCGGGATTGAACTTGAATTTAAAGTACTCGGTAAGCTCGTTGATTGACGGCTTGTTGTGATCGATGGGGATGGCTTTGTAGAGCTGCCCATTCGCGGCCAATGCCTCGGCATATCCCTGAAAACGTTCCATGCGAGTGCGCATTTCGGTCATATTGGCGGCAATGGAGAAAAAGTCCTCGTAGCCGGCATCGAGAAGCGCCTGCGTGGCATTGTACACGCCGTCGTAGAGGTTGGTTTTGATCCAGCTGGTGCCTGGGCTGTAGATGGCCGCGTCAAAAAAGACGACGGGCTTGCCGGCGCGCTTGATGCGGTCGTGGACGGCCTTGAAATTTGCTGTGGGCTGGATGATAAAACCATCGACGCCCAGTGAGAGCATTTTGTCGACATACATGAGCTCGGTCTCGGGGTTAAAGTTGCTCGTGCAAACGACCGTCTGGTAGCCCGCGGGGAGCATGACCTGCTCCATGCCATTGAGAACGAGCCCCGCCCATTTGTTGGTGTTATCCAAAATGATGATGGCAATGACATGGGTTTGCTTGCCGGTGAGCGTCTGCGCTTGGGCGTTGGGAACGTATCCGAGTTCCTTAATGACGCGCGCGATTTTGTTCTGCGTCTTTTCGCTAAGCTTTTCTCGTTTGTCGTTGAGGTAATACGAGACGCTTGCCGTCGAGGTTCCCGCCTCTCGAGCGACGTCTGCGATCGTAACGCGCTGTTTTGCCACAGCGACTCCTTCCGACAGATGAGCATTTTCCAACATGATGACTTTGAGTCTTGGTGAGGGATACGCTTCGGTGAGCGACCTTTTCCTTTCATATGAGTATGCAACAAATGCGGTATACGGGTGGGGTCGAAATTTGTGACCGGCATGCGCATCTGCCGTCTACCGAGAAAATCAAATACTTCTTGACTTTTGAAATCGAGGGTAAAATCGCAGGATTCATTTTTGGTTAAACGCATAACTAAATAGCGTAACCAACGCCCTGACCTGCGCGTTTACCGAAATAAGCTGGCATTAAGAAAATTGAGCACCTATATTGGTCTTGTCGAAAAGACAGCAAGTCCAAACGGCAGGGGATGCTCCGGAGGCCTCCGCAAACGGTGTCTTGCGCACGCAACTCTATGAAAAGAGGGAAGCAATGAAGATCGTAGGCGTTGCCGCCTGTACCGTGGGTATCGCCCACACGTATATGGCCCAGAAGGCGATTCAGGATGAATGCGCCGCCCGTGGCATCGAGTGCAAGGTCGAGGCTCAGGGTGGCCTGGGTATCGAGAATGAGCTCACGCAGGAAGACGTGGACTCCGCCGACCTGGTCCTGGAGTCCGTCGACGTGGGTGTCGAGAACGAGGACCGTTTTGAGCAGAAGATGGCCGAGGGCAAGTTCCTGAAGGTCGGTACCTCGGATGTAATCGCCGATCCGGCAAAGATCATCGACCAGGCTATTGAGATCATCAAGGCGACGGGCGGCTCCGTTGACGCGCCCAAGGCCGAGGCCAAGGCAGAGAAGAAGGCCGTCTCCGCTGCCCCGCAGGCCCCGACACCGGCGTCCAAGCAGTCCATCTTTGCCGATCCTGGCAAGACGCTGCTCAATGCATTCAATACCGGCGTTTCCTATTTTATCCCCATTGTCGTTATCGGCGGCGTGTTCCTTGCCTTCTCGCTGGCATCCGGCACCGCCGGCGCCAATGGCATGGAGGTTACGAACCCGCTGATGGTGAGCCTTAACACCATCGGTATGGCCGGCATCTCTATGATGATTCCGGTGCTTGCGGCATACATCTCCTACTCGATGGCCGGCAAGCCCGCGCTCGCCCCTGGTTTTGTCCTGGGCTACCTGGTCAACAACGCGGTCGTTACCCCTAATGGCAACAGCGTTTCGACCGGTTTCTTGGGCGCCATGATCATGGCGGTCATCTGCGGCTACTTTGTCCGCTGGATGAAGACCTGGAAGGTCAACAACACCATCCAGACCATCATGCCCATCCTGATCATCCCGATTCTGACCTCGCTTGTCCTGGGTATGGCCTATATCTACATCCTGGCCACGCCGCTTGGCTTTGTGATGGACTGGCTCACCAGCGTGCTCGGCAGCCTGCAGGGCGGCTCCGCCGTCGTCCTGGGCCTGGTCATTGGTGTTATGACCGCCTTCGACATGGGTGGCCCCATCAACAAGACCGCCTCGACCTTTACCATGGCTATCATGGCATCCGGCATCTACGGCCCTAACGGTATGTTCCGCGTTGCCGTCGCCGTTCCCCCGATCGCCTGTGGCCTCGCTGCGCTCATCGCCAAGAACAAGTTCGATGACGCCGACCGTCAGATGGGCATCTCCGCACTGTTCATGGGCTGCATCGGTATTACCGAGGGCGCAATTCCCTTCGCGGTCAAGGATCTCGGCCACACCCTTCCCGGCATCTGCATCGGCTCTGCCGTGGGCGCTGCTCTCGCCGCCTTCCAGGGTATCGACTGCTACGTCCCGCACGGTGGCTTTATCGTCGCCCTTGCCACCAACAACGTCGCGCTGTTCTGCCTGGACATCGTGATTGGCTCCGTGGTCGCCGCTGCAATCCTGATTGCCATGAAGCCCACGCTCGATAAGCAGGCCAAGTAAACCTTTAAGGACTCCGGTTGTGCGGAGGGATGGATTTGACTCCGCACAACCGCCCCTACACAACAAAATCCATCCGTACTGATAGGGCCCGCATCTGGGTCCCAGGGAACTTTTGTCAAAAATCCTCTGGAGAAGGAGAACAAAATGTCCAACCTCACCATCCGCCAGGCCGTTCAGGGCATGCTCAAGCTGCAGGATAGCGGCGATCACGCAACCATGGTCGGCATTGGCCCCATGAGCCCCAACCTGATTCAGGCCGTGTTCGAGCTTGCCAAGGACGAGGATTTCCCGCCCATGTTTATCGCTAGCCGCAACCAGGTCGATATGGACGAGATGGGCGCCGGCTACGTCAACGGTTGGGACCAGACGCGCTTTGCCGCCGACATTAAGAAGGTTGCCGACGAGGTGGGTTATACCGGTCCGTACTACCTGTGCCGCGATCACGGCGGTCCGTGGCAGCGCGACGAGGAGCGTAACGCCCACCTGCCCGAGGACGAGGCCATGGAGCTCGCCCGCAAGTCCTTTGTCGCCGACATGGAGGCAGGCTTTGACCTGCTGATGGTCGACCCCACCAAGGACCCCTATCAGATCGGCAAGGTTATTCCGCTCGACGTGGTGCTTCACCGCACGATCGATCTTATCGACTATCTTGAGCAGTACCGTCGCGAGCATAACCTGCCCGAGGTTGCCTATGAGGTCGGTACCGAGGAGACCAATGGCGGCCTGACCTCCACCGACAAGTACGAGGAGTTCATTTCTCAGCTGCAGCCCGAGCTCGAGAAGCGCGGCTGCCCCATGCCCACCTTTATCGTCGGCCAGACCGGTACGCTCACCCGTTGGACCGAGCAGGTCGGTCATTACAACTTTAAGAATGCCCGCGAGCTCGCCGACATGGCCAAGCGCTACGGCGTGGGCCTGAAGGAGCACAACGCCGACTACCTGGATGACGCGACGCTGCTCGAGCACATCCCGGCTCACGTGACGGCCTCCAATGTTGCCCCTCAGTACGGCACCGAGGAGACCCGCGCTTACCTCAAACTCTGCGCTACCGAGCAGATTCTGGTCGACAACGGCCTGTGCGACGATCCCTCCGACCTGTATCACACGCTGCTGGTCAAGGCCATCAAGACCGAGCGCTGGCGCAAGTGGATGACTGGCGACGATGTCAACCTGCAGGTTGACGACATTCTGGCCGACGACGAGCTCAGCCTGAAGATTCTGGATGTTTCCGGCCACTACGCGTTCAACGATCCCGAGGTCAAGGAGCAGGTCGAGAAGCTCTATCGCAACCTCGCTGCCCAAGACATCGACGGCAAGCGCTTTGTGATCGAGCACATCAAGCGCCCGATCAAGCAGTACGTCGTCGGTCTTAACCTCAAGGGCGTCACGAGCCGCATCGAGAAGGCTCTCGAGGACTAAGTAGTTTTTCCTACACGACGCCGGGCCTGGGGCATGTCCCAGCTGCAGGCCCGGCACATAGGACAAAGGGGCATCCCCTTTGTCCTTTCTTTTGAGTTTTGGATTCCTCCGAAGGAGTTTGCACCATGAAGTTCTTTATCGATACCGCCAACCTTGACGAGATCGCCGAGGCCAAGAGCTGGGGCTGCCTTGCCGGCGTAACCACCAACCCGTCCCTGTACGCCAAGACCGGCGGCAAGCTTGCAGACTTTGAACCCCACATGCTCAAGATCGCCGAGCTTTGCGAGGGCCTGCCCGTGTCCGCCGAGTCCACCGCGACCACTGCCGAGGGCATGATCGAGGAGGGCAAGCGCCTTGCCGCTCTGGCTCCCAACATCGTGGTTAAGCTTCCCGTGTGCGAGGCCGGTCTCGCCGCCTGCCGCGCGCTGGCCGATGCAGGCGTGCGCGTCAACATGACGCTTGTTTTCTCGCCGACCCAGGCCTTGATGGCCGCCAACGCCGGCGCTCGCTACATCAGCCCGTTTGTGGGACGCTTCGACGATATCGCCGAGGACGGTATTTCGCAGCTCGACAACGTTGTGACCTGCATCAAGAACTATGACTGGACTGGCAAGAACGTCGACGACACCGTCGAGATCATCACCGCTTCGGTCCGCACGCCCAACCACGTGACCCAGGCGGCTCTTCTTGGCGCCGACATCGCGACCGTGCCCATGGCCGCTCTCAAGAAATGCCTGCATCACCCGCTGACCGACCAGGGCCTTGCCTCGTTCGAGGCTGACTGGAAAAAGGTCGTCGCTCAGGCTTAACGAGTGGATTGCCCCGGCATCGCGTCATCCGGTGCCGGGGTTGTTCTCAAGAGAGGAATTCGTATGACCAACCAGGAGCTGGCGAAGGTCGCCAATGAGGTCAGGAAGGGTGTCGTGACTGCGGTACACGCGGCCAAGTCGGGACATCCGGGTGGATCGCTTGGTGCTGCCGACATCATGACGTATCTGTACTTTGAGGAAATGAATATCGATCCTGCCGACCCTCACAAGGCCGATCGAGACCGCTTTGTGCTCTCCAAGGGTCACGCGGCGCCGGGCCTGTATTCGGTGTTGGCAAATCGCGGCTATTTTGCCGTCGAAGAGCTCGAGACGCTCCGCCATATTGGCAGCCGACTGCAGGGCCATCCCAACATGAACGACACCCCGGGTGTTGATATGTCCACCGGATCGCTCGGCCAGGGCATCTCTGCTGCAGTTGGAATGGCGCTTGCCGCTAAGCACTGGGGCGACAGCTACCGTGTCTACACGCTGTTGGGCGACGGTGAGTGCGAGGAGGGCCAGGTGTGGGAGGCGGCAATGTTCGCCGGCAACCACGACCTGGATAACCTTGTCGCTATCGTCGATCACAATGGCCTGCAAATTGACGGCAGTATCGACGAAGTTAACTCGGCTATGCCACTTGCCGACAAGTTCCGCGCTTTTAAGTGGCATGTGATCGAGCTCGCCGACGGTAACGACATGGCGCAGATTGCCGCCGCCTTTGCCGAGGCTCGCGAGGTGACCGGCGCGCCCGTCGCTATCATCGCCGAGACGGTGAAGGGCAAGGGCGTCTCCTTTATGGAAAACCAGGTGGGCTGGCACGGCAAGGCGCCCAACGATGAACAGTTTGAGCAGGCCATGGCCGAGCTCGCAGCAGCAGGGGAGGAGCTCTAATGGCAGACGTCAAGAAGGTCGCCACGCGCGTTAGCTACGGCGAGGCACTTGTCGAGCTGGGCAATGAGCGCGATGACTTTGTAGTGCTCGATGCCGACCTGGCCGCCGCCACACAGACCGGTAAGTTTAAGGCCGCTCACCCTGAGCGCTTCTACGACGCCGGCATTGCCGAGAGCAACTTGATGGGGCTTGCCGCCGGCATTGCGACCACGGGTCGCGTCGCCTTTGCGAGCACCTTTGCCATGTTCGCCGCCGGTCGTGCGTATGAGCAAGTGCGTAACTCCATCGGCTATCCGCACCTCAACGTCAAAATTGGCGCTACGCATGCGGGCATCTCGGTCGGTGAAGATGGCGCTACGCATCAGTGCTGCGAGGATATCGCGCTCATGCGCACGATTCCGGGCATGACGGTGATCGTCCCCGCCGATGACATCGAGGCTCGCGCTTGCGTGCGCGCCGCCTATGAGTTTGAGGGACCGGTCTACATGCGCTTCGGCCGCCTGGCAACACCGGTCATCAACGACCGCGAGGACTATGAGTTCAAGATTGGTCGCGGCGTGGTCGTGCGCGAGGGGTCCGGTGTGACCATCGTCGCTTGTGGCCTCATGGTCGCCGAGGCGCTTGAGGCTGCCGAGGCGCTCGCTGCCGATGGTATCGACGCCGAGGTCATCAACATGCACACGATCAAGCCGCTCGATGAGCGCCTGGTGGTTGCCAGCGCCAAGAAGACTGGTCGCGTGGTCACCGCCGAGGAGCATTCGATCATCGGCGGTCTTGGCGAGGCCGTGGCCTCGGTGCTCGCGGAACAGCATCCGGTGCCGATGCGACGCGTCGGCGTGCGCGATGTATATGGCGAGTCCGGCCCTGCGGTCGATTTGCTGCACAAGTACGGTTTGGACGCCGACGGCATCGAAGCCGCGGTCAGGTCCGTGTTGTAAGGAAGGTTTTCCATGGGGTTTGTATCTGCCAACCAAGTGACGATTGGCTACGCCGCCGCCTCGCGCGAGGACGCGCTGCATTATCTGTCCGAGCAGGCTGTTGAGCTTGGTTTTGCCGATGACGCATCTGCTGTAGAGGCGGCTTTTATTGCTCGCGAAAACGAGGCCGAGACTGGCCTCGTCGCCGGTTTTGCCGTTCCGCATGCCAAGAGCGATGCGATCCATACGCCGGGCGTGGCCGTGCTCAAGCTGTCCGAGCCTGTTGAGTGGCCGAGCTTTGATGGCGTGCCCGTCGATGTGGCACTCGCGCTGTACGTGCCCGCCGGCGAAGCGGGAACCACGCATCTGCGTCTGCTCTCCAAGGCTGCCGTGATGCTGATGGATGCCGGCTTCCGTGACAAGGTGCGCACGAGCGCCGATCCCGCCGAGATCGCGGAGCTTATTAACGCCGGGCTTGAGGGCTAGGTGCAACCAGCCCGCTCAATCTATTGATCCTTCTCCAAGGAGCAGGGCCGCGACGCTATAGGCGTCGCGGCCCTGTTTGCGTTTTTCCAGATAAAACCTGCCAAAATAAACCTGTCCCTTTTCAGCAGCTTGGCGCGATATGATATATACGTTATATACAAGTTGCAAAGTGGGGTGGGGTTGCGGTAACGCAAGCCGGCGAAGGGGGCCGATATGATCAAGGCTGTCATTTTTGACATGGACGGAACGTTGATCGATACCGAGCGCTTGGACATGAGGGCATGGAAGGTGGGCGCTGCCGAGCTGGGGGTTGCGATTGATGATGCGCTGGTCCACCAGTTTATCGGTCGCTCGATGCCTGATGTCAGGGACATCCTTGAGGAGCATTACGGCAGCCGCGAAATCGTCGAGACGGTCGAAGCCCACTACAGGGATGCTCTCGACGAGATGGTCAAGACCGATCTGGAGCTTAAGGCCGGCGCCGCCGAGTGCCTGGACGAGCTGCTGGCTGCGGGCTATCACGTGGGTCTTGCGACGTCGTCGCGCCGCGTTGCGGCCGAGCGCAACCTTAAGACGGTCGGCCTCTTTGATAGGTTTGAGACGGTGACCTGCAACGAGGATACCCTGAACGGCAAGCCCGATCCCGAGATCTACCTGCTCGCCTGCGAGCGCGCGGGCTTTGCTCCCGAGGAATGTGCGGTGGTCGAGGACTCACGCAATGGCTGCGTCTCAGGCATCACGGCCGGCTGCCATGTCTTTGCCGTGCCCGATATCTTGCCGCTGCCGCAGGACGTGGCGGACGGCTGCGAGGCCGTGCTCGATACGCTCTTTGAGCTGCCGGCAGCGGTCAGGGCAGTGCGCTAAAGGCATGCGCCGAGGTTGATGACGGTGGCTTCGGCGTGGCTGCTTGCCTGGGGCCTGCGCAGCGCCGAGCGGTTACGCCGTTTGTAAAACGGCGTAACCTAAAGGTTCATGTTGCCGTGGATGTAGGGGGTTACCTCGGGGGAGATATGACCGCAGCCTAGGTTGCGCAGGGCAGATTCGATGGCGGCGGGAAGCGGGGCCTTGCCCTCGTCGTTGACCGCGGTGCTGCTGAGGGCGGCGATCTTGGCGACGTCTGCCGGCGCGGCCTCGATATGCATGCAGCCGCCGACCAGGCGCGCGCGGACCTGAGCCAAGTCAAGATCGTGCAGGTAATCCTCGCAGGCGCGGATTACATCGACCTTCTCGCGCGTGAGCTCCTCGCCCGTGGGGACACGCGTGGCCAGGCAGGCTCCTGCCGGCAGGTTCCAGACGGGGTATCCCCAGGCGCGCAGCAACTCGCGCTCCTCGTCCTTGGTAAAGCCGACCTCCATAAGCGGCGATCGCACGCCGAGCTCCTGGGCGGCGCGCATGCCGGGGCGGTAGTCGCCGCGGTCGCTTGCGTTACTGCCGTCGATAACGGTGGGAAAGCCCAGCGACCTGGCGTGATTGACGATGGCGGTAAAGCCGGCGCGCTTGCAGTGGTAGCAGCGGTCGGCGTCGTTGCAGGCTACCTGGGGGAGCTGCAGCTGATCGACCGAAAGATTGAGCACGGGGAGCTTAAGATGCGGGCCTTCATCGGCCTGCCCGTCAACGGACCGCTCAAACGAAGCCTGCTCGGGCGTGCCGATGAGCGGCGTGGTGAGGTGAACGAGAAGGGTGCTGGTGGGCATGGTGCGGGCGCAGACCGCGGCCAAAAAGCTGCTGTCGACGCCACCGGAAAAGCCGATGGCGACGCGTCCGTATGCCAAAAGCAGCTGCTCGAGCGCTGTGAGTTTGTCCTGAAGCCCCTCTGCAGGTGCGGTGGTGTCTGAAAGCATGAATCGATCCTTGCCGTTGAGTACTCGGTCGAAAACTATAATCCTACCGAGCCGCTTGTCATAAGACTTCTATCTATGTAACGAAAGTGCAATATGCTATATACGTTATATACAAGTTTACAGGTGCGGTAAAGTTGTGGGAGTACAGCAGCGCGAAGCGATGGGGGACCGATATGATCAAGGCTGTCATTTTTGACATGGACGGAACGCTGGTCGACACCGAGCGTTTGGGTATCAAGGCGTGGAAGGCGGGCGCGGCCGAGCTGGGATTCGCGATTGACGATGCGCTGATCCATCAGTTTATCGGCCGCACGCTGCCCGATGTCATGGAGATCCTTGATGGGCATTACGGCAGCCGCGAAACCGCTGAGGCGATCTATCGTCGCCACAAGGAGATTCGCGACGAGATGGTCAAGACCGAACTGGAGCTTAAGGCCGGCGCCGCCGAGTGCCTGGACGAGCTGCTGACCGCGGGCTATCGCGTGGGTCTTGCGACGTCGTCGCGCCATGTTACCGCCGAGCGCAACCTTAAGACGGTCGGCCTCTTTGACAAGTTTGAGACGGTGACCTGCGGCGAGGACGTCGTACACGGCAAGCCCGACCCTGAGATGTACCTGCTCGCCTGCGAGCGCGCGGGCTTTGCTCCCGAGGAGTGCGCTGTGGTCGAGGATTCCCGCAACGGCTGCGTCTCGGGCATCACGGCCGGCTGCCACGTCTTTGCCGTTCCCGATATCGTGCCGCTGCCGCAGGACGTGGTGGATGGCTGCGAGGCTGTGTTCGATACGCTGTTCGATCTGCCGGCCGCGGTCAAGGCCGTGTGCTAGCGTTTGCACGCGAGTCGCCATGCCCCGCGCCCGATCCCGCAGGACGGTGACGGTAACTTTTAGTTTGTGGTTGTCGAGGACGAGGACGTTGACGGCCCGACTCACCACATGGCTGCCTGCCTGGTCAGCCAGACTGACACGATCCTTAAGGTCGCCAAGATTTTGAAAGTGCCTGTCGAGGTCGTTTGCCGCCAGTTTAGTTGCGCGGTTTTGCCAAACCGCGCAACGACTCGACGCTGTAGCGTTCAAATGAGAAACCACCGCAAGGGGGACGGTCCCCTTTGCGGTGGTTATGACTGTTCAGGGGCCGAGCTGTGACTCCAGTCTCGGTCTACTCCAGGAGCCAGTCGATCACGTTGCGCTTGCGGACTCCTTCGTAGTTCGCGTCCGCAAACAGCGTGTCGAGCGTAAGAAGCGTCTTGGGATAGTTGTCTCGGACTTTCTTAAAGGGGGCCAACTCTCGATTGAGGGTAGTTTCGTCGAGCGTTGTGGCTGAAACCTGAAAATAGGCTGTCTCGTCTGAGTTTAGGGCAACAAAATCGATTTCCCCGCCGTCGATATCGCCCACGTAGACGTCGTATCCACGGCGTAGGAGCTCGAGATAAACAACATTCTCGAGGATATGACCGATATCGCTGCTTTGGGTTTTGACGAGAGCGCCTCTAAGTCCAAGGTCAACGGCGTAGTATTTGCCGTTTGTTGAAAGAAGCTGCCGACCGCGCACGTTATAGCGCGGAGCAAAGTACAGCACAAGGCTGTCTGTTAAGCCTTTGAGGTATTTGGCTACGGTTTTCTGGTCGGTTTTGTTGCCGTTGGACGAGAGCGTGTCGGAGATTTTTTTAATCGAGATCCGGTTTCCAATGCTATGGAGTAGGAACTTGGTGATATCGCGCAGGGTCGGGACGTCCGAGACCTTCAGGCGTTCGATAACGTCGCGTATGACGATGGTATCGTAGAGGCTCATAAGATAATCGCGCGCCTGGGGTCCCTGAATACCCGTCTCGGCGATAAAGGGAAAAGAGCCCCGGGTGATGTACTCGTCAAACAACTGTGCGGGAGCCTTTCCGTCATTGGTTTTTGCCGAGCAAAACTCTTTAAAGGATAGGGGCAGCATCTTGAGCTCTACGTAGCGGCCGGAGAGCAAAGTTGCCAGCTCGCTCGAGAGCAGATAAGCGTTGGAACCGGTTATGTAGAGGTCGACATTGTCCTTGATAAAAAGACTGTCGACGGCTTTTTCGAAATGCTCGACGTGCTGTATCTCGTCTAGAAAAACGTAGTTCATCTTATCGGGGACGAGTCTGGCGGAAATGTAGTCGTAGAGTGCTCTATACGACGTAAGCGACTCGAACTCCAGGTCTTCAAAGTTGAGGGATATAACCTGGTCGCCTGTGATTCCATGATCGCGCAGGTAGCTGCGGTAGATTTCGAATAGCTTTGATTTGCCGGACCTTCGCACGCCCGAAACGACCTTGATGACGTGCGAGTCTTTCCACGAAATGAGCCAGTCGAGGTACTGTTTGCGATCAATCAGATTCATGAAACCCCTTTCTCGGCGAGAAAAAACTGGAGCAAAATCAATACTTATAGGAAATACCTAAAAATATGGAATTGAGTCTATTTTAACAAAAAAGTTAATGAAAAATGGGTTACATTCCATAAACATCCGTAGCCGCAGGTCCGGCTAAACGGGGAAGGCCCGTGGGGCCAGCAAAAACGCCGCAGCGGGGCTGTTTCCGTTGCGGCGTTTTTTTGTTACAGGTAGGCGCCCAGGTTGATGTCGGTTATTGGGGCCGCGGATGGGCCCGTCGGGTGCTGCTCGGCCTTTTGGGTGCTCACACGCTCGAGCAAGAAGGGGCGCACGAGCTCCTGACGGTTACTGTCCTCAGTGGCCGTGATTGTGGTGACGGTACGCGCGGCGGAGCCGATGCGGACTCGTTTGGTCTTGGCGGCAGGTTCATCCTCGATTTGTTCCATGAGCAGCTGCACGCCCTTGCGGCCGATCTCGTAGCCCGGTGGTGCTACCGTGGTGAGGGGGACCGATCCGCTCCAGGCAAGCGGGTTGCCATCGCAGCCGGCAACAAGAATCTGGCCGGGGATGGAAATGCCCTTGTCGATCAGCGCCGAGATAACGCCCGAGGCCAATACGTCGGTCAGGCCGATGACAAAATCGGGGCGCTCGTCAACAGGGCGTTCGGCAATCTGGGTACCGATGCTGTAGCCGTCGGCTGCGGTATTCCACTCTCCGGCATCGATGACCTCAATTTTGATATCAGGATGCAGGGCAAGTGCCTTGTGGATGCCAAGGACGCGCAGGCCGAGCTGCATAAATGCCGCTCGGCCCACAACGACGATGCGGTGTGCACCGCGGGCGATGGCGAGCTCGGCGATAATGCGCCCCTGTGCCTCGTTGTCGGCGGCCACGTAGTAACCGGGTTCTGAACAATGGACGTCCAGATGGACGATGGGGACGGGAGTCTTGGTCATGGCGGGGTGCCAATCGGGGGACGCCATGGGCTGAACCATGACGCCGGACATTTGAGTGCCCATAAAGTAACGCAGGTAATGGTCCTCGAGAATATCGTCGTTATCGGCGTTGGCGATGAGCAGGTCGTAGCCGTGCTTACGGGCCTCGTTGTGGGCGCCGCTGGCGATTTGGAGCGAAAAGCCGTGATCGAGACGGGGGAGCACCAGGCCAAAAGACTTGGTGGCGCCGCCCGCGAGCTGACGAGCGCTTTGGTTGGGCAGGTAGCCAAGGCGATTGATGGTCTCGTTGATGAGCTTGAGGGTCTCGGGGCGCAGCTTTTCGGGGTGGTTGAGCGCGTTGGAAACCGTGCCCAGCGAAACCCCGGCCTCGCGCGCGACGTCGCTGATTTTTACCTTTGCCATAGCGGCCCCTTTGATGCGTTTCAAGTACAAGCCAGATTGTAGCATCCTAAACCAACCAAAAAGTGACAGGTTTATTTTGGCAGGTTTATCTGGGGAAACGCCGTTGCCGGCGCAACCACCACAAAGGGGACAGTGCACCTTTGTGGTGGCTTGAGCTGCCCGGGCCTTCAATTGTCTCGATCTGTAACATCTGGACGGCAAAACCGCCTCCACCTGTTACAGATTGAGACATAGTGCTGGGACCGAACCGTAATGTCTCGACCTGTAACACTAAGCCGGCTTATTGCGGCGCAGATGTTACAGATCGAGATCTTTCGCCGGGATAGGCCGCCGCGACGCCCAAAACCACCACAAAGGGGACAGGCACCTTTGTGGTGGTTTGGACCGGCTGGGCATGTGTGCATCGGGTGGTATCTAAGTTGAGATACCACTTCTGGTATATCAGCTTGCGCTTGCGTGAGTACAATACTCGAACGTTATACGTCTCAGCGCCCCCTGTGCGTGGACGTCTTGCAGTCACGCGAACGAAGGGATTTATCCTATGTGCGGAATCGTCGGCTACACCGGCTCTGATATTGCAAAGAACATCCTGGTCACGGGCCTCAAGCGTATGGAGTATCGCGGCTATGACTCCTCGGGCGTCGCGCTCGAGGTGGGCGAGGGCGCCGCGGCGCACCTCGACGTCATCCGCCGCGTGGGCAAGGTCGCGGGCCTGGAGAGCGAGCTTTCCAACATCGACAGCGACGCTACCTGCGGCATCGGCCACACCCGTTGGGCCACCCACGGCAAGCCCTCCGTCGTTAACGCTCACCCCCACACCAGCTGCGACGGTCGTATCGCCATCGTCCACAACGGCATCATCGAGAACTTCGCCGAGCTGCGCGAAGAGCTGGAGGGCCGCGGCCACCACTTTAAGAGCGAGACCGATACCGAGGTCTTCGCGCATCTGATCGAAGAGGCTTATGCCGAGACGCACGACCTGATGGCCTCCGTGCGCGAGGCTTGCAACCACGTGGTCGGTGCCTATGGTCTGGCCGCCGTGTGCGCTGACGAGCCCGGCGTGATCGCCGTGGCCCGCAAGGATTCCCCGATCGTGGTCGGCGCGGGCGAGACCGGCGCCTATGTCGCCTCCGACGTCATCGCGCTCATCGACGCCACCCGCGATGTCGTGGTGCTCGAGGACGGTCAGTTTGCCAAACTCACGCCCGCAGGCGTCGAGTACACCGACGAGGCCGGCAACGTTATCGAGCCCAAGGTCACCCACATCGACTGGGACCTGGACATGGCCGAAAAGGGCGGTTATCCCGACTTTATGCTCAAGGAAATCCACGAGCAGCCGCGCGTCGTGCGCGACACACTGGTCGGTCGTATGACGCCGGCCGGCGAGCTCGACATCGACGAGCTGGGCCTTTCACTCGAGGAGCTCAACGACATCGACCGCGTCTACGTAATCGCTTGCGGCACCAGCTATCACGCTGGCCTCATTGCCAAGAATCTCATCGAGGGCTGGGCTCGCATCCCCACCGAGGTGGAGGCGGCCAGCGAGTTCCGTTATCGCAACCCCATCATTACGCCGACGACGCTTGTCGTTGCCGTGTCCCAGTCGGGCGAGACGGCCGATACCCTTGCCGCCATTCGCGACGCGCGCATCAAGGGTGCCAAGGTCTTCGGCATCACCAACGTGGTGGGCAGCCCCGTGGCGCGTGAGAGCGACGGCGTCATCTACACCAAGGCCAATAAGGAGATCGCGGTCGCCTCGACCAAGAGCTTCATCGGCCAGGTCGTGAGCCTGACGCTGCTGGCTTTGCTGTTGGCGCAGGTTAAGTACCGTCTGACCACCAAGCAGGCGCGCATGCTGTTCCGCGAGCTTTCCGATACGGCCGAGCAGATCCAGTGGATTTTGGATACCCAGACCGAGGCCGTGCATGAGGCCGCCCTGCTGTGCAAGGACGCGCAGTCCGCACTGTTCGTGGGTCGCGGCATGGGTGCCGCTATTTCCTACGAGGGCGCGCTCAAGCTCAAAGAGGTCAGCTACCTGCACGCCGAGGCCTACGCCGCCGGCGAGATGAAACACGGTCCCATCGCACTGATCGATCCGGGCTTCCCTGTCATCGCCGTGGCCACCAAGAGTGCCACCTACGACAAGACCGTGTCGAACCTTATGGAGTGCAAGGCGCGCGGCGCCAAGGTCATCGTCGTTGCCACCGAGGGCGACGAGGAGATCAACAAGATCGCCGATTGCATCATCCGCGTGCCGGCCGTCCGCGACGTGTTCAGCCCCATCACGGCGAGCGTCCCGCTGCAGCTGCTCGCCCGCGAGGTCGCCATCCTGCGCGGCTGCGACGTCGACCAACCCCGAAACCTGGCAAAGAGTGTCACAGTCGAGTAGCGGATGTTCCGCCGTTCTAACGACCAAGGCCCGGCTCCGCGTCATCATCAGACGGAGCCGGGCCTTTTTGTACGGAGAAACCACCACAAAGGTGTCTGTCCCCTTTGTGGTGGTTTTGGCAGGTTAGCGGAGCTTGCTGGTCTCGAAGTACTCGGGGAACTGGTCCAGAACCTCGGTTTGGTTGCGGAACATCATGTGCAGATGCTTGCTGACTAAAAAGCTCGCTTCGATGGGGTCGCGACCGGCGATAGCGCGGCGAATCTGCTTGTGCTCGTTCACGATGTCCTGATTGTCGAGAACCTGCGTGGCGGCGCGCAGCCAGCGGAAGCGCTCCAGGTCGGCATTGGTCTCTTCGAGCCACGACCAAACGGTGCTGCGACATGCGATGCTAAAAATCATGTGATGCATGAGGTTGTCGCTCAAAAAGAAGCCGATGCGATCCTCTTCGGCCATGGCCTTTTCCTGCAGCACGATGGCGCGGTCGAGCTGCTCGATGCCGGCCGACGTGGCTCGCGCACAGCACTCCACAATCACCTGCTTTTCCAGATGTTCGCGGATGTAACAGGCACTCTCGGCAAGGGTGAGGTTGATGGGTGAGACGTAGGTGCCGCTCTGGGGCACGGTACGCACCAGGCCCTCTTGCGCCAGACGCACCAGCGCCTCGCGCACAGGGGTGCGCCCCATATCCAGGTCGTCGCAAAGCTGCTTGACGCCCAGTTTTTCGCCCGGTTTGTAGTCCAGGTAGACGATTTTGCGTCGAATGGTGTGGTAGGACTGGTCCTGTAGGCTCGTTTCCTGCTCGCCGACGTGCATCGATTCTTCCATAGCGCCTCGCAACTGTTCTATCAAACTCATATGTCAGTTGTTAATTATGCCGCGAATCAGCTTTCCGCGGTGGGTAATTCGGCTGTTGCCCAAGAACTATTGCGGCATCTTAGTCTTTGTTTACGCAAGGCTGCGCTCAATGTTGCCGTATCATAAGCCGTCGCAAACGTGAAAGAGAAAGAAGGAATCCCATATGCAACTGGCGAATATCGTACGCGAGCGCTGGAAGGGCGTCTTGTTCTGCCTGATCATCGCTATCCCCGCAACGCTGCTCGGCAAACAGATTGAGGTGGTCGGTGGGCCGGTATTCGCCATCCTCTTCGGCATGGTTCTGGCGATCGTCTTTCCCAAGAATCATCGCGAACAGCTCGCCGCCGGTGTCACCTATACGTCTAAAAAAGTCTTGCAGTACGCGGTTATCCTGCTTGGCTTTGGCATGAACCTCTCCCAGATTCTGTCCAAGGGCGCCCAGTCGTTGCCGATTATCGTGGCGACGATCTCGACCTCGCTTGTCATCGCCTTCGTGCTCTGCCGCGTTATGAACGTGCCGAGCAAGATCGCGACGCTTGTGGGTGTGGGTTCGTCGATTTGCGGCGGTTCTGCCATCGCCGCGACCGCGCCCGTCATCGATGCCGACGATCGCGAGATTGCCCAGGCTATTTCGGTCATCTTCCTGTTTAACGTTATCGCGGCGCTCGTGTTTCCGACGCTCGGCGGTATGCTCGGGCTGACCAACGAGGGCTTTGGCCTGTTTGCCGGCACCGCCATCAACGACACCTCGTCCGTAACGGCTGCGGCGAGCGCCTGGGACAGCATGCATCCCGGCGCCAATGTGCTCGAGAGCGCTACGGTGGTCAAGCTCACCAGGACGCTGGCCATTATTCCCATCACGTTGGTCCTCGCATGCTGGCAGATGCATCTGGCGCGCAAGGCCGGCGGCGACGCCAAAAGCACGTTCTCGCTTAAACGCGCGTTTCCCATGTTTGTGCTGTTCTTTGTGCTGGCGAGCGTAATCACCACGGTGCTTCAGCTTCCCGTGTCCATCACGGCGCCCATCAAGGAGCTGTCGAAGTTCTTTATCGTGATGGCCATGGCGGCTATTGGCTTTAATACCGATATCGTCGAGCTGGTCAAAAAGGGCGGCAAGCCCATCGCGCTGGGCTTTTGCTGCTGGATTGGCATTGCGTGCATGAGTTTGGGAATGCAGCACGTGCTGGGAATCTGGTAGAGGAGTAGCTTATTCGCGTGCTGGTTGCTGGTGGGCGCAAGCTTGCGGTGGAGCGATAGGAGCTCTTGCGGGTATGGCTTGTCCGCAGGTTTATAAGTCCCGAAGAGCTCTTATCGCCCCGCCAGGATGGCGATGCGGGGCAACACCTATACTCGCAGGACGGCGCTTTCTGCCCTATAGTGTTTGGTGAGCAATATCGTTCAATTTTGAAACACTCGGTCGTGCGACCGTCGGCGGTTGCACGTCGCCGCGGACAGGGGCAAATCATGAATAGCGATGCCAAGCTGAACATCTTGACCGAGGCCCTGGCTGCTGCCGGGGCCTCGGCATTGGCAATCGATGCGCGTGGGGACGTCGTGATTTCGACCATGAATGACGCGGCGCTTGAGCGGGATGTGGCGGCTTTTGTCGCTGAGCGCCTCGGCCGTATAGGAGACGGCGCGCGTCTGGTTATGGGGCGCGCGGGTACGCGCCTGAGCCTGACCGTTCGCCCCACCGACAAAGAGGGTGGGGGCCTTTGGGTCGTCGTGGTCCGCGAGGTGCGCGGCGCCGCGGCACATGCGGGCATCGAGTGGCTCAACGCCGACGAAGTTGAGGCCCGCTACGAATCGAGCGCGTACGGCATCGTTGAGGGGGCGGCCTCGGTAGCTGCGCCGGTCGCCGAGAGCTACGCGCGCGGTGTGCCCCTTATGCTCGAGGGCGAGCTGGGAGCGGGTCAGATCGAGATCGCCAAGCGCCTCTATCTGGACGGTCCTTTTGCCGATCAACCCTTTGTTGCCGTTGCGCTCGATGAGCTTACCGATCGCGGTTGGCGCCACGTGCTCAAAAGCGCCGAATCGCCGTTGTTCCAAACGGGGCTGACACTTTGCATTGCGGGCTGGAATGCGGTTGGCCCCCAGCGCCTTCGCGAGCTCGTTTCCACGATGGCCGACACCGCGTTGGCGACGCGCTGCCATGTGGTGCTGACGGCGAATGACATGCCGGGCGGCAGCGAAAGTGATCAAGCCGCCTTTGTGACCGAGCGCTTCGCCTGTGCGGTGAGCGTGGCGCCGGCAATCGTCGAGCAGGGAGCCGCGTCGACGAAGGTTGCGCGCTATTTGGAATATCTCGCTGGTGCATTTGGGACGGCAGCGCCCACGCTGTCTGCCGCGGCGACGAAGGCGCTCGATGCTTACCGCTGGCCGCGCAACTATCTGCAGCTCCGCGAGGTCTCGGAACGACTGTATATATTGGTGGGGACGGGCACGGTGGATCGCGCTGTGGCGGAGGAAGTGCTCGCCCAAGAGGACGTGATTAAGACCGCAACCTTTGGCGCCCCGACACTCGAAAGCGACCTGTATATCCTGCGACCGTTGGCCGATACCGAGCGAGATATCGCGCATCTGGTTGTAGATCATCTCCACGGCAACCGAACCCGTGCGGCGGAGGTGCTGGGCATAAGCCGAACAACGCTGTGGCGCTTGCTGAAGGACGATGACCGTTGAGCGAGGCGCCCGTGACCGCGCGCGACGCGTGTGCTACAGTCCAAAGCGTTATTGTTTCGATTTGGTTACGGCGTGCGGGGGCGTATGGCTGAGACTACAAAACCGAGCCGCAGAAGGCGGAGTGCCGCGCCGGTCAACCGACGCACAACACCGGTGACGTGGGGCAAACACGCCTCGGGGTTTGATGGCTCGTTCAAGCGCACTAAATACGGCTATCCTTCGGCAAGCGCCCGCTTGGCCATGCAGACAGAGTCCTCGTTGTGGGGCCGCAAACGCGTGGTGGGCTCAAAGCTCAAGCACGACGGAACGCTCGGTTACATCAGCCGCGGGGCGGCTCGTCGCAGCGGACTCAATCCGGCTGGTTGGCATCGTTATGTTCCGATCGCGGTCGTCGTTGCAGTGATCGTCATCGCGCTCGCAGCGCTTGGCTACGCCGGCGGTGGCGCCAACTTGGACGCGATGTTTAAATCGCCCGAGCTCGCGCATGCAGGCACGGAAATTGTCGAGGGCGCTCAGACCCAGACGGGCGTCGCGCCCCAGCGCGGTATCGTTGCGGCGGCCTCTACCATCGCCGACGCTCAAAAGGACGAGGACGAACAGGGCGACGGTGCCGAAACGACTCAAACGAACGAAACGACGACAACTCCACCGGCAAGATAAGTTGCGAGCGGGTCCGCCGTTCGTTAGAACGGCGGAACTAATTACTTTACATACACCACGTTGTCGCGGCGGGGTTTGGGCTCGGGTAGCGTGTCCTCGGCATAGCCCAGAATGCAGTGACCGACACCGCGCAGGCTGCCGTCGGCGGGCAGGCTCCAGCTGGCCAGCAGCTCCAGGCCCTCGGGCGAGTCAAAGACCTCATGCGCGCGGTGAATCCAGCATGAATCGACACCCAGTGCATAGGCGGCGTTGAGCAAGTTGCCCATGGCGAGCGAGCCGTCTTCCAGATGCGTGGGCACGTTGCGGTCGACCAGTACCACCACAGCCGTTTTGGCTCCGTAGAAGGGGTCGCCGTTGCTACCCATGACTTGGGCGTTAAGCTGCGAGAGACGCTCGACGGTCGCGGGATCGGTGACGGCGACAAACGTCACCGGCTGGCGGCCCATGCCGCTCGGTGCATATTGGCCGGCTTCGATAATACGTGCAAGCTTTTCGGCCTCGACGGGACGATCGCTGTAGTTGCGGCAGCTGCGGCGGTGAATGAGCGCTTCGATAGTCTCCATGGTGCCTCCTTGTAGTGGCGTTGCAGATGCCCCGTTCATACCCGTCGGGCTCAAACGATAGACGGTCAATTGCCCGGCCAAAAGGATAGATTCCAATTGGGAAAGTAGGTTTGCATAAAAGTACCTTCAGAATGTGACAAACAAATGGGATGGTTAAACGTTTTATCCCGTCTACCCTGCGGTTTTTTACCACTTGCCTAAATGACGAACGTATAACCTCTGATAAAGGTTTTACTAAAGGAGTACCAACGTTTATCAATGCGCCGTGGTGGCGCCGGGCCAGGAGGTAACTATCATGTTCCAGGCTGGAGATGTCGTCGAGACCGACTTCGAAGGATTTCTGAAGCTGCTGCGTTCCAAGACGCGCGCTTTTGTGACGATTGACGATCACGAGTACTACATCACGCACACCGATGGCTATTGGCGTGTTCAGGATTGCGAGGCCCTCAACGACAAGGGCCACTTTACTGACTGCTCCGAGCTGGTCAATACGGTCTGCGAGGTTGTTGAGCTGCCTTGGATTTGCGGCAAGAGCCTGCATGACAGCTTTGCGGGCGCTACGGTCTACGAGGCCGTCGCTGCCTAACAGGCAATAAAACCCGATTTTCACGTGACCGCTGGCGCCGCCCCCGCGCCGGCGGTCTTTTTCTGCCGATAGGCCATAAAAGTGCACGCGTTTGCGGAGAGCCTGTTGACGATAGTCAAAACTCGGACTAATCTAGAGATATAAAATTGGTCAAAAATCGGACAATCGAATGGTGGGATAGATGAATAGTGCGGTTACGCTGGTCGACTTCGACCGGTTGCTCAATGGACTCGACCATATCTATTCGGAGTTCTCGCGCGCCTGCGGCCTTTCGGACTGCGCTTACTGGATGCTCGTCGATACCAGCACGGCGGGCGGCAGTATTGCCGTAAGCCGTCTGACAAGCGAATGGTTCTACAGCAAGCAGACCATCAACTCGGCCATTAAAACCTTGACGGCGCGGGGCTTCGCAACGTTGGAGTTTGCCGAAGGCAGTCGTAAGAACAAGGTTGTGAGCCTGACCGAAGAGGGCAGGCGATTTGCCGAGCGTTATGCGCTGCCGGCACTCAAGGCCGAGCAGCGAGCCTTTGGCGCGCTTGAGCCGTGTGAGCAGCGCGAGATTATGCGCTTGATCGGAAAATTCTCTCAGGTGCTCGGTGAGGAGTGCGAGGCATTTAAGCAGCATATCGCTGCCGAGAGCCAAGCCGAGAATCAAGGTGAGGGGGAGTCGTGCGACTGTTAATGAGGTTTCTGAAGCCCTATCGAGGGCTTATCGCAGTGACGCTGCTGGTGCTGCTGGTTGATAACGTCGGCACGCTGTTGGTTCCCACGATGTTGGCGAACATGGTCAACACCGGTATCACCACGGGTGATGTCGACTACATTTTGCGCAATGGCCTCTACATGCTTATCGCGACCGGCATGGCCAGCGGCGGCGCGGTGCTGGGCTGCTACCTTTCGGCCCGTCTGGCGGCCAATGTGGCCTGCGACATCCGCAACGCCGTCTACGATAAGTCGCTCGAGCTGTCCGCCAGCGACTTTGAGCGCTTTGGCACGGGCTCGATGATCACGCGCTCGCTCAACGACATCAACGTGATCCAGCAAGCGATCCTGCAGACGATTCAGCTGGTGCTGCCGGTACCGTTCTTGGCCGTGGCGGGCATCATCTTTGCTTGGCTCATCGATCCGGCCATGGGCATGCTTCTGGGCGTAGTCGTTGCGATTGTGCTGGTGGCGGCGGTCTTTACGGTTGCCAACGCGGCTCCGATTTTTATGCGCCTGCAGAGCTTTATCGACCGCATGAACGTGGTGCTGCGCGAAAACATCGTGGGCGTGCGCGTCATCCGTGCGTTTAACAAGGAGCGCCATGAGGAGCGGCGCCTGGACGAGGTGTTTAGCGATTACGCGGACAACGCCATTAAGGTCAACCACCTGTTTGTGGGGCTCGACAGCTCCAGTTTCTTTTTGATGAACATCGCAGAGGTGGCGGTACTGTGGGTGGGCGGCAACCGCGTGGGCGCCCACGCCATGCAGATCGCGAGCATCTCGGCGGTGCTGGAGTACGCGCTTCTGATCCTGTTCTTTGTGATGATGGCGCAGATGGTGGTGCTGACGCTTCCGCGTGCCGCCGCATGTCTGAACCGCGCGCAGCAGGTGTTGGAGATTGAGCCGAGCATCGTGGATGGTGAGCGTACGCTGGATGACGGGGCGCCTGCCCCCGAGGACGATGCGGATGCAGTCGCAGTGTTCGATCATATGTCGTTTCGCTTTGACGACGCCGACGAGGACACCCTGTGCGACCTGAGCTTTGCCTGTCGTCGTGGTCAGACGACCGCGATCGTGGGCTCGACCGGTTCGGGTAAGTCGACGGTGGCAAAGCTCTTGCTGCGCTTCCACGATGCCACGAAGGGCGCCATTCGCCTGGACGGCGTCGATCTGCGCGAGCTTTCGCAAGATGAGATCCGTGGACGCATCTCCTATGTGCCGCAGAAGGCGTGGCTGTTCTCGGGTACCGTGGCAAGCAATCTGCGCTTTGGTAACGAGGGTGCGACCGAGGCGGACATGCTTCATGCGCTCCAGGTTGCCCAGAGTACCTTTGTGCTCGATCAGCCGCAGGGGCTCGATACCCCGGTGGCGCAGGGCGGCACGAACTTCTCGGGTGGTCAGCGCCAGCGCCTGGCGATTGCTCGTGCGCTCATGAAGCGCGCCGACCTGTATATCTTCGACGACAGTTTTTCGGCCCTGGACTTTAAGACTGATGCCGCCCTGCGCCATGCGTTGCAAGACGAGACGCGTGACGCTGCGGTGCTCATCATCGCGCAGCGCATCTCGACGATCTTGCACGCCGACCAGATCGTCGTGCTCAAGGACGGCGAGGTCGTGGGCCTGGGCACGCACGACGAGCTCATGGAAACCTGCGAGGTGTACCGCGCTATCGCGGAATCGCAGATGAAGGGAGGTGAGTAGCATGACCGGGGAGCTCAAGAAGCAGGGCGGCGTTGATGACGCCGTTGCCGCGGGGCTGGTCGAGGAAACGGCTGCCGCGGCACCCGAGCTGGACGAGGCCGCCAAGGCTGCAGCCGAGCGCGAGGCTCGCCGCCAAGCGCTCTACGAGGAAAACGAACGCGCCGAGGACGAGCGCGCCCGCGCCGAGGCAGAGCGCATGCGCGACGTGGACGACGAAGACGAGGACGAGACGCCCCGTGATACCTGGGCGACGGTGCGCCGCCTGTGGAGCGAGGCTGCCGGCGACCATTGGCGCTTCTATATCGTGTTCGCGAGCATTGTGTTCTATGTCATCTTTAACACCGCCGCGCCGGCATATAGCGCCCGCGTGATTGATGAGCTGTGGGGCCACATTCAGGTGGCGTTTGCCAACGGAACCACCTTCAACATCACTTGGGAGAACTGCGGCAAGACCATCTTCGTCTACTTTATGATCTGGACTGCCGCTGCCTCGTTCTATGCGCTCCAGAGCTTTTTGATGTCGAGCGTTGCCGAACGCCTTAACCTGCGCCTACGCAACCGCATCGCACAAAAGCTCAGCCGTCTGCCGCTCGCTTACTTTGATGCGCATCGCCCCGGCGAGGTCGTCAGCCGCGCGACCAACGACTTGGACAAGATGTCCGAGAGTATGCAGCGCGGATTGCTGCAGCTGCTGGTGTCGATCGGTACCGTAGTGGGCGCCGTGAGCGTGATGTTCGTGTTTAGCGTGCCGCTCACGCTCGTCTTTTTGTTCTTTACGGCGCTTTCGCTGCTGGTGACGAAGGTCGTGTCGCGCCGCACGCACGATGTGACGGGCGAGCGCCAGGAGTGGGTGTCCAAGATTACGAGCGCGGTCGAGGAGGGCTACTCGGGCCGTCTGGTGATCCGTGCGTTTAACCGCGAGCGCCAGAGCTCTGCCGAGGTACGCGAGGCTTCGAAGGAGCTGGCGCGCGTGAGCACCAAGGCCGACTTTATGATCAACGCCGTCGGACCCGCGGTTCGCTTTATTGGTCGCCTGGCGCAGATTGTGATTGCGCTCGTGGGCTGCAGCATGCTGGTCGCCGGTCACATGACCGTCGGCGTGTTCCAGGCGTTCTTCCAGTTTATCTACGAGGCGTCCGAACCCATGACGCAGCTGTCGTTCACTTTTAACTCGCTGCAGAGCGCGCTGGCGAGTGCGGAGCGCGTGTTCGACCTGCTTGATGAGCCCGAGATGGAGGCCGATCCGCTGCCGGACGAGGCCGCCAAGCTGCCGGGTCGCATTGAGGGCCGCGTCGCTTTTGAGCACGTGCGCTTTGGCTATGTGCCCGACAAGCCGCTCATGCGCGACGTGTCGTTTACCGCCGAGCCGGGCCAGAAGATTGCCGTGGTGGGAACCACGGGCGCAGGCAAGACGACGCTCATCAACCTGCTCATGCGCTTTTACGAGATCGATGGCGGCCGTATTACGCTTGACGGTGTGGATACGCGCCTCATGGACCGCGGCGAGCTACGGCAGCAGTTTGGCATGGTGCTACAGGACGCCTGGCTGTTCGACGGCACGATTGCCGAGAACATCGCCTACGGCTGCCCCGAGGCAACGCGCGAGGAGATTGTTGCGGCCGCTCGCGCCGCCCAGGTCGACTTCTTTGTGCGCACCATGCCTCAGGGCTACGACACGCGCGTAGCCAACGATGCCGAAAGCATCAGCCAGGGCCAGCGTCAGCTGCTAACCATCGCACGCGTGCTGCTCAACAACCCGGCGATTCTCATTCTGGATGAGGCGACCTCAAGCGTGGATACGCGCACCGAGCTTGCCATCGGCCGTGCCATGGACGCGCTCATGCATGGGCGCACAAGCTTTGTGATCGCGCATCGCCTGTCGACGATCGTGGACGCCGACCTGATCTTGGTCATGGATCACGGCAACATTATCGAGCAAGGCACGCATAGGGAACTGCTGGCTGCCGAGGGTGCCTATGCCGACCTCTACTTGAGTCAGTTCGCCTAAGGTAACAAAGGGACAGTCCCGCATGTCACATCAAAAAGAAAGGCGCGCCGGGGATGGATTCCCTGGCGCGCCTTTTGCGTCGGCGCCGATGTTGTTTTGTGCCGCTCGCGTTCCTAGTGCTCGTCCACGAGCTTGGCGACGAGGGCCTTGAGCTCGGCCACCTCTCGCTCGAGTTCCTTGACGCGGCGGGCATTCTCGGTGATGCCCTGGCGGTTGAGGGCGCTCTGCTCGGCGGCGTCATCGGGCATGTACTCGCGATGCTGCTTGGCATCGAAGCTTTCTTCGAACACGCGGCAGCCGTTGCGCTTGATGATGCGCCCGGGCACGCCCACGACGGTGCAGTTATCGGGTATGTCTTTGACGACGACCGAGTTGCCGCCGATCTTGACGTTGTTGCCGATGCGGATGTTACCGAGCACCTTGGCGCCTGTGCCCACAGTGACGTTATTGCCGAGCGTTGGGTGGCGCTTACCGGTCTCGTTGCCGGTACCGCCGAGCGTGACGCCCTGGTAGAGCACGCAGTTGTCGCCCACAATGGTGGTCTCGCCGATGACGACGCCCATGGCATGGTCGATAAAGAAGTGCTTGCCGATCTGCGCGGCGGGATGAATCTCGACGCCGGTGATATGACGGGTGAGCTGCGAGAGCACGCGGGCGAGCGAGCGATGGCCGTGCTCCCAGAGCCAGTGCTCGGGCACGTGATTCCACTTGGCATGAAGACCGGGGTACGAAAGGAAAATGACCAGGCCATTTTGCGCAGCGGGGTCCTGCGCCTGGACGGTCTTGATGTCCTCGCGAATGGTATTGATAAGGCTCACCGGCTGCCCTCCCTTAGCGCCATGGCAATGCGATTCAATAAAGTATAGCGATTCGCTAGGGATTAGGAAGAGCAATCTTTCACGGCTTTGCGTGACAGGTGTCAGTTATGCAAACTTGCTGGTAATGGAGTCATGCTTTTGTGGGGTTGCGTGCATGGTCGCGTCGCAACCGTATACTGGTCAACTTGGACGTATCCGCGCCCACAACTGAGAGGTTTTACTTCATGGGTTTCATTAATTTTATCGCCGAGCTGCTCAAGGATCCGCGCACCGCGATCGCCAGTTGGATTGCCGCCGGCCCGCTTATGGCCTACGGCTGCGTGTTCCTGATCATCTTCATTGAGACAGGCGTGGTGTTCTTCCCGTTCCTTCCCGGCGATTCGCTGCTGTTTGCCTCGGGCTTCTTTGCCCACAACGGCGGCTTTAACATCGTGGCGCTTCTGGCCACCGCATGGGCCGCGGCTATCCTGGGCGATCAATGCAACTTTATGATCGGTCACTTCTTCGGCAAAAAGATCATTGCCTCGGGCAAGGTGAAGGCCATGACGCCCGAGCGCATTAAAAAGTCCGAGGACTTCTTGGACAAGTGGGGCCACCTGGCCATCTTCCTGGGCCGCTTCTTCCCGTTTATCCGCACCTTCGTGCCCTTTATCGCCGGCATGGGCGGCATGCACTGGCGCAACTTTGTCATCTACAACGTGCTGGGCGGCATTACCTGGTCAACGCTCTTTACGCTGCTGGGCTACTTCTTTGGCGGCATTCCCTTTGTGCAGGAGCACTTTGAGCTGCTGATTATCGGCATCGTTGCCGTGTCGATTATCCCGACTGTGGTCGGTCTGGTTAAGGCAAAGCTGGGCAAAAAGAACGTATAGATCGAGCCGGCGCGCAAACCGTGCCGTTGAGGTCCGTCACCGCTTACGGTGGCGGGCCTTTTTGCTTCGGTCAAATGAAAATACTTTACTTAGTTAAAGAAAAGCGTTTTATCCGACGCGTGTGCGGAGTACAATCTCGTGCATGCGAATCGACGTGCCATGGGCTTTGGTGTTGCCCGCGTGTCCCGTCCGGCTCTACGCTCCGGGCGTGCGACGTTGCGACGCGGTCGGCCTCGGTCCTTGCGTACGAGTTCGCGAGTTTGCAACTGTGTATGTAAGGAGCGACATATGACTGTCGAGAAGAAGGATATCGATTGGGGTAGCCTCGGCTTTGGCTACATGAAGACCGATTACAGCTACGAGGCCCATTGGAAGGACGGCGAGTGGGACGAGGGTGGCCTGACCACCGACCACACCCTGCACGTCTCCGAGTGTGGTGGCATCTTTCATTACTGCCAGGAGGTCTTTGAGGGCCTGAAGGCCTACACCGCCGAGGACGGCAGCATCGTCTGCTTCCGTCCCGACATGAATGCTGAGCGTATGTATAACTCTGCCCAGCGCCTCGAGATGCCGCCGTTCCCCAAGGATAAGTTCGTCGAGGCCGTCAAGCAGGTTGTCTCTGCCAACGCCGCATGGGTTCCGCCCTTCGGCTCTGGCGCAACCCTGTATGTGCGTCCGTTTATGATCGGCTCCGGTGACGTGATCGGCGTGGCTCCCGCTCCTGAGTACACGTTCCGTATTCTCGTGACCCCGGTCGGTCCGTACTTTAAGGGTGGCCTTAAGCCCGTCAAGCTGCGCGTTTCCGAGTACGACCGCGCCGCACCGCACGGCACCGGCAACATCAAGGCCGGCCTCAACTACGCCATGTCCCTCAAGCCCACGATGGAGGCTCACCGCGGGGGCTATGCCGAGAATCTGTATCTCGACTCCGAGTCCCGCACCTATGTCGAGGAGACCGGCGGCGCCAACGTCCTGTTTGTGAAGGAGGACGGCACGCTCGTCGTTCCGCAGTCGCACACCGACTCCATCCTGCCCTCCATTACCCGTCGTTCGCTCGTTCAGGTTGCTCAGGACCTGGGCATGACCGTCGATCAGCGTCCCGTCGAGTGGGCCGAGGTCAAGGCCGGTACCTTTGTCGAGTGCGGCCTGTGTGGCACCGCTGCCGTCATCTCCCCGGTGGGCGAGATCGACAACAAGGTCTACGGCGCCGACGAGACCGTGACCTTCCCGGCTGGCTACACCGAGATCGGCCCCGTGATGAAGAAACTCCGCGAGACCCTGACTGGTATCCAGTCCGGTGCTGTCGAGGATAAGCACAACTGGGTTTACACCGTCGCGTAAGCTGTCTTAGCTGTCCGGCCCGAGGGCAACCTACCTTTCCGGCGCGTCCTCGGACATGAAAGAACCTCCGCTGCGCACTTCGTGCGGCGGAGGTTCTTTCGTCCTGCGGAGTGCGCCGGAAAGGTAGGTTGCCCTCGGGCCTGCGTTACCTCGGAGCTGCCGTACGGGCCAAAATTAATCTGAATAAAGATGGCGCGCGGCCTTTTGGCCGCGCGTTGTGCGTGGATACGAAAAGGGCCCAAGGTTTGTGCCTTGGACCCCAAAGGGTTGATGAACTGGCTTAAGACTCGGCCGTGATTGTTAGAACTTGACGGTCGGGGCTTGGCGGGCGGCTTCAGCGGCCTCGAAGCCCTGGCGCTCCTTAAACTGGAAGATGCCGGCAAAGATAACGGCCGGGAACGTCTGGATGGCATTGTTGTAGCTGAGCACGCAGTCGTTGTAGCTCTGACGCGCGTAGCTTACCTTGTTCTCGGTGTCCTCGAGCGTGGCTTGGAGCTGCGTAAAGTTGGTGTTCGCCTTAAGGTCGGGGTAGGCCTCGGCCACGGCAAAGAGCTGTCGCAGTGCACCGGTCAGCACGTTGTCAGCTTCCATCTTGGCCTCGGGCGTGGTGGCGCTTACGGCGGCGTTGCGTGCGTTGACCACGGCGGCGAGCGTGTCCTGCTCGTGCTTGGCGTAGCCCCTGACGGTCTCGACCAGGTTGGGGATCAGGTCGTTGCGGCGCTGCAGCTGCGTGTCGATGTTCTGCCAGGCGTTATCGATGCGATTGCGCTTGGTGACCATGTTGTTGTAGATGCCGGCGATGGCGCAGACGATCACAACGATAACAACGATACCGATGATGACGGGAAGCATGATGTCTCCGTTTCGAATGGCCGCGGCGTTTCGCGCCAGCTGCCGTTGGTGTAACGGTATTTAGTATACCCACAACCCTTGGCGGTGCCGAACTTTCCGGTAAGCGTTATGTTTCAACCAGGGAGGGGGCGCCAATATCGAACGGGCGGTACAGGTGTAAGATATGCGACAAATTAAGGAATGCTGTCTACGCCTTGAGGATGGCGATACGGATGGACCTTCGCATCAAGAAAACTTATCGCGCCCTGTTCGATGCCTTTACCGAGCTTTTGGAAGAGCATCGGTTTGAGGATTTGACGGTTGCCATGCTGTGCGACCGGGCCATGATTCGCCGCACGACGTTCTATAAGCACTTTCGCGATAAAAACGATTACTTCGCCTTTTATATCGATGAGCTCATGTCGGGCTTGCCGCAAAAACAGCCCGATGAGGCCGGCGCAGTGCCTGCCGAGGACGTGCGCGCGCTTCGACATGCGATTTTGGACGATGCCATGGATTTGATTCTGGCGCACGAGCAGCTCATGGATAACATTTTGGCAAGCAACATGTCGGGCATGTTGACCAACGTTATTTGCGACCGTATTGCCCGCTCCATCCGCGAGCGCGTGATGAACGTGCTTGCCGAGGATGCCCTGGCCCCCGTTTCGCTTGAGACGACGTCTGAGTTTGTCGCCGGCGGTATTATTCGACTTTTCACGATATGGTGGGAGTCGGGTCACGACCTCGAGCGTCGACCCGAGATGGCCGACGTGGTCGATGCACTGTTCGAGCGAACCATGACGCCGGTACATCATTAGAAGTGGCGGAGAGAGGGGGATTCGAACCCCCGGAACGCTCTCGCGCTCAACGGTTTTCAAGACCGCCGCATTCAACCGCTCTGCCATCTCTCCGTGAGTCGTAATGATAGCATCGTTTTGAATTTGCAACAGGGAAGGCGAACGATGACGATTACCGAAATCGACGAGAAGTTCATGCGCGAGGCGCTGGCCGAGGCGCGCGCCGCCGCGGCGGTGGGCGAAGTGCCCATTGGCGCTGTGGTGGTGCGCGCGGGTGAGATCGTCGCGAGGGCGCATAATCGTCGCGAGCTCGACCAGGACCCTTCGGCGCATGCGGAGTTTGCGGCTCTGTGCGCTGCCGCTCGGTCGCTCGGTCGCTGGCGTCTTTCCGATTGCGCGGTCTACGTGACGCTCGAGCCTTGCTGCATGTGTGCGGGGCTTATGGTCAACGCGCGCGTGAGGCGCTGCGTGTATGGCGCGGCTGATGCCAAGGCCGGCGCACTGGGTTCGCTGTACGACCTGAATGCCGATTCGCGCCTGAACCATCGGTTTAATTTGACCGCCGGCGTGCTGGCGGATGAGTGTCGTGAGGTTTTGAGCGGCTATTTTAGTGGGCTGCGTGGTACCGATGGTGCTGGCTGCGGTTGTGGGGCCGATCTTGAGGCGCATGCCGCTCATGCCGAGGCGCTCGCGTGTGCCGAAGATATCGCCGTTGAGACGGTCGATTTTGGTGTCGCGTGTCGCCGGCCCCGCCGTGTGCTGCTGGCGGTCGACTCCTTTAAGGGTAGCGTTTCGAGTGCACAGGCGGAGGCGGCGGTTGCCGAAGGCGTGCGCCGTGTGTGGCCCGATGCCCAGGTGGCCGCGTTGCCGCTGGCAGATGGTGGCGAGGGGACGCTCGACGCCGTCGTCGCGCGTGGCGGCGAGCTTTCGACTTGCGAGGTCGCAGGCCCCTTGGGCGACCGCGTGTCTGCCCGGATGCTGGTGGACGGCGAGCACAAGTCGGCCGTAATCGAGATGGCCGAGGCGGCGGGTATTGGGTACTCGCCTTGCACGGAGTCGACAGCGTTGGCGGCCGCAACCCATGGCGTGGGCGAGCTCATGCTTCGCGCGGTTCGCAAGGGCGCAAAGACACTCTATATTGGTCTGGGCGGCAGTGCCACCAACGACGGTGGCGCCGGCATGCTGCAGGCGCTGGGCGCCCACCTTGTCGATGAGCACGGTCGCGATATCGCTCCCGGGCTTGCGGGACTTGAGCAGGTGGCGAGTATCGATTTGGCGCCGGCGCTTCGGGCGCTGAATGGCGCGCGTGTCGTCGCGCTTTCCGATGTCGAGAACCCACTCGTGGGGCGTCGAGGCGCTCTGGCGGTGTTCGGCGGGCAGAAGGGCCTGCCGACGGGCGACGTCGAGGCACTGCGCAGGTACGACAGTTGGATGGTCGGCTACGGTCGTCTGCTCGATACGGCGATTTTCGAGATGCGAGCCCAGAAGCTGCTGCGCGTGCCTGAGGGCGCACGGACATTTGGCTCGGTGCTCAGCGTGCCCGGTGCCGGTGCCGCCGGCGGCCTGGGCGCCGCGCTGTTGGCGCTCGGTGCGGAGCTGCGCTCGGGCGTGGAGACGGTGCTCGACCTGATTGGGTTTGACGAGCGCGTGCGCGATGTCGACTTGGTCATAACGGGCGAGGGCAATATGGACGAGCAATCCGCCGCCGGCAAGGCGCCGGTGGGCGTGGCCCGCCGTGCCAAGCGCTATGGCAAGCCGGTGGTCGCCGTCGTGGGCGGTCGCGCTGACAACCTGGATGCGGTGTATGAGCAGGGCGTCGACCTGGTTTTGACGATCTGCCGCAAGCCCATGGGCCTTGAGCTGGCGCTCGATCCCCAAGAAGCCATAACCAACCTTATCTGCGCCGGCGAGTCTGCCGCTCGGTCCTACGACCTCGCCCGCCTCTAAAACCCATCCCCTCGATAAGTTGCGGTGAAATACGGAGTGTTTTTGCCTTTAAGGTGCCAATTCAGTCCGTATTCCACCGTAACTTCGTGAATGGTCATCCGAGGCTGGTCGACATGGGTTTCGAGTCGGACCGTTTGCCACGAAACACGGCTATCTACTACGTTTAACCGACCACCCTCGACTATCTCGGAATTTGCAAAAATGAAACCGCAGGTAGAGAGCTTGCCGGTTTTTGAAAAAGCCGGCTATGGTTGACCCCTGCGGCCTAAACGTAGTAGATAGGCCACTTTCGTGGCACAGCGTCAGACCAGTCTTTTTGGAACGGGGCGATTTTGACTACTTGCCGATCCGATTGCCCGAGTAGTCAAAAAAGCCTCGTCCCAAATTAGCTACCTTGCCCCATCGGGCGGGAGCGGGTAAGATATATCGAGCGCCTAGCGCGTTCGATGGGTTCGGATGACGACATGTTCCGAATCTGGTCAGGTCCGGAAGGAAGCAGCCATAAGGAGCCTCTGTCGGGCATCCGAATCCACCGAACGCGCTAGGCGCTTTTTGGTGCCGCGGCTACCCGCGAGTGCCGGCAGGGCGCTTGGTGTCTCGCTGGTCCTCGG